>Ga0256845_1003505_pt1 | contig 10591 bp, 7 predicted proteins | sample RiftiametaG_FD_189101 | JGI IMG/M metagenome (GOLD analysis project Ga0256845, IMG submission 189101) | Tube worm associated microbial communities from hydrothermal vent at the East Pacific Rise, Pacific Ocean - Riftia | ecosystem: Host-associated > Annelida > Integument > Unclassified ... | reverse complement strand
TGTAGCCGGTCTGGGGCAGGGGCGATGCCCCGGCGCTGGCCAGGGCGGCGGCCGAGGCCAGGCGCTCGGGGGTCGGAGCGTGCCCGAGCAGGGCGTCCTCGACCTGGGTGAGGCGCAGGGGCAGGGGAGCGACGGCGCCCACGCAGACCCGCGCAAAGCGAACTTCGCCGGTGGGGCCGAGCTGGAGGCGGACGCTGGCCTCGACCAGGGCCCACTCGGACCGGGAGCGGCTCGCGGCGCGGGCGTAGGCGCTGCGTTCGTCGGCCAGGGGAGCGGGCAGGCGCAGGGCGCTGATCATCGCTGTGGGCGGGAGTCCGGCCGGCTGTTTCGGGGTCGTCGGGGCGAGCGCGGCGGCCACCGGGACGAGGGTGGGCGCGGCCGCGGGGGCCTCGACGACCTCGACCTCGGCGTCGTAGGCGAGCAGGGCCACGGCGAGGGTCGAGGCGTGGGGAGCAGGGCAGGGCTCGGTGTCGAAGCACACGTGCCAGGGGTGCTGGCCGCCGCGGGCCGGGCAGCCCTCCCCACCTTTGCGCAGGCAGCTGTAGTCCGGGCTCCGATAGTACCAACAGCGCGGGGCCTGGCGGAGGTTGCCGGCCAGGCTGGCCTGGCGTCGGATCTGCGGGGTTGCGAGGGCGCCGGCGGCCTGGGCCACGCCGGGCCAACCAGCCTGGATCCGAGGGTGGTCGGCGATCGCCTGGAGCGTGCTCAGAGCGCCCAGCCAGGCCTCGGATTCGGTCACGGTGATCGCGTCGAGGTGGGCACCGCTCGGGTTTTTGGGAGCCGCCGCGCCCCGCCCGTGCAGGTCTCGAAGATCGATGACCGGGCCGAGTTTGGGCGCGGGTCGTGAGCCGGAGAGGCCGGAGATGGTCGCCAGGTGGCGCCGATCTTGGAGGTCCGTGCCGCCGGCTCGGAGCGCGGCGTCGGGGTGGTCGGCGAGCACCGAGAGAGCCTCATCCACAGATTTGGGCAGGAAGATCACGGTGTCGCTCCAATCGTGTCGAGGCCCGCCAGCACCCAGTCGGGGCGCAGGGGGAGCCGCATGGGTCGCCAGCCGGTCGCGTCGTGCACGGCGTTGGCGAGGGTCGCTACTGGGGTCAGGGTGCAGATTTCACCGACCCCGACCCCGCCCCCGCGCACGTTTTCAAATCCGCCGGGTACGAACTCGACCTCGATCTCGCCGACGTCGCCGATCCCACACACGCGGTAGTCTTCGAGGCCGGCGCTGAGCAGGGTGCCGTGGCGGGGGTCGAGGACCTGCTGCTCGTAGAGGGCCAAGCCGAGGCCCTGGACCACGCCGCCCTCGGCCTGGCTGCGGGCGAGGATCGGCGAGTAGATCCGACCCACGCTGAACCCGGCTCGGGTCTGAAGCACGCGCACTCGACCCAGGCGCATGTCGACCTCGACCTCGCTGATCTGGCCGCCCGCGCTGAGGTAGCGGCCGATCGCCGTGCCGCCGATGATGGCCGGAAAAAAGAACCCGCGCTTGTCTCGGCCGCGCCTGCCGGTGGCCGAGATCGTGGGCCCGAGCCCGCACAGCTCGGCCCAGCTCACGACCTCGCCGCCGCCCCCGAGCACCCCGCCCACGGCGGCGTCCGGGTTGGGCTTGGGGTCGCTCAAGCCGAGCATGGTGTGGGCGCGCTCGAGCAGCTCGCCGCGGACTTCGAGGGCCGCATCGTGGGCGGCGGGACCCAGGGACGAGGCGGTGCGGCTGCCGGCCGAACTCGGCCCGTGCACGCCCCGGGAGCGCCCGATGTCGATGTCGATGCTGGCCGGCGCGACCCCGAAGACCTCGGCGACCACGTCAGCGAGCAGGGTGCGGCTGCCGTTGCCCATGTCCTGGCAGGCGCTCTGGGCCGAGAAACCGCCGGCCCGGGCCTCCACCTGGACCCGTGTGGCGGGCTCGGTGAAGTAGAACCAGCTCGCGGTGGAGAAGCCCACGCCACGGCGAAAGCGGCCCTTGTCGCGCTGGGCGGGCGGGCGATCGCGCCACAGGGCCTGGGCCTGCGCCCAGTCGTAGACCCGTGTCCGGGAGGCGTTTTGATTCCAGCTTCGGCGCAGCGCGATGGGGTCGACACCCATGGAGATGGCGAGCGCGTCGGTGGCCTGCTCGATAGCGAAAAACGCGGGCGGGCCACCGGGACCCCGAAAGGGGAAGCCCGGCGGGGTGTTGGTGATGACGTCGTAGTCGCTGATCTCGAGGTCGGCCTGGGGCAGGTGGATGCGCATCAGGGTCGTGTTCGAGGCGCCCACGGCCACGCCCGCGTTGGACAGGGACACGGCCTCGAGGGCCGGCGTGCCCTCGCCCAAAGGCGGCGCGCTCATGCTCAGCTCGATCCGGACGCCCGGGCGCAGGCCTCCCGTGCACAGCTCCTCGCGGCGGTCGTTGACCACCCGCACCGGCCTCGCGCAGACCTTGGCCAGGTCGATGGCGGCGGCGATCTCGATCGACAGCGACGCCTTGGCCCCGAACCCGCCGCCCGAGTGGGGGGCCCGAACCTCGACCCGCTCCGGGTCGAGATCCCAGCGGTGGGCGATGTCCTTGGCGATGTGGAGCACGGCCTGGGTCGAGGCGAAGACCAGGAGCTGGTCCTCGGCGATCCAATCGGCGACCGCCCCGTGGGGCTCGAGGGCGGTGTGGAGCTGGGTCTGGAGCTCGAAGCTGCCCGTGAACAGGTGCTCGCCGCTGTCTCCCCCCGGCCCGGTGCCCAGTTCGGCCGGCCCGGTGCCCAGTTCGGCTGCGGCGAGCCTTCGTTTGGCCCGGCGGCCGTGGTGGGAGAAGAGGTGGAGGGGGCCACGCATGTTGCCCCTCCACGGGGCCCCGAACATGGGGCCCTCACTCTCGCTGGGGGCTCGCTTGCGGGTCTTCTTGGCCCCGTAGATGGGGAGCGCGCCCTCGGCCATGGCCGCGTCCATGTCGATGGCCGCGCCGAGGCGCTCGTAGTCCACCCGGATCGCCCGCAGGCCCGCGATCGCGGCGGCTTCATCCACGGCCGCGATCGCGGCGACCTCTTGGCCCACGAACCGGACCTTGTTGCCGACCGCGGTGAGCTCGACTGCGCCGTGGACCCCCGGGAGCTGGAGGGCCGCCGACCAGTCGATGCTCAGGACCCGGGCGTGGGGGTGGGGAGAGCGGAGGATCTTGCCGGTCAGCATGCCCTCGCGGCGTACGTCGACCATGAACTGGGCAGCGCCGGTGACCTTGGCCCGGGCCTCCACGCGCGGGCTGAGCTCGGCCCCGGCGCTCGGGGGGGTGTCGTGCCGGCCCTCGCACGCGGCGATCACCGCCCGGTAGATGCTCGGGTAGGCGCCGCAGCGGCACAGGTGCCCAGACAGGGCGTCGGCGACCTCCTCTCGACTCGGCGCGGCGCCGGGCGAGCCCCGGTGTGCGGCCCGCCATGTGTCGTGAAAGGCGGCCGCCTCGACCACGAAGCCCGGCGTACAAAACCCGCATTGGAGCGCGTCGTGAGTCATGAACGCGCGCTGAACCGGGTGCAGCCCGGCCTTCGCTCGGGGGGTCTTTGCGAGCCCCTCGACCGTGGTCAACGATCGGCCCTCGAGGTGCACGGCGGGCAGCAGGCAGGTCGTCACCGGCTCACCGTCGAGCTGCATGGTGCAGGCGCCACAGACCCCCTGGCCGCAGGCGCGCTTGCAGCCCGTGAGCGCGAGCTGGCCCCGGACGATGCTGAGCACCGAGGTGTCGGCCCCGACCTCGAGGTGCTGGGCCGACCCATTCACGCGGGTGTCGACCCCGACCGTGTGGGCGCCCGCGCTCGGGTCTGGGGGCGGGAGCGCGCTCTCTGGATCGCTCGCTGCCTCGCCGCGCCTCTCTTGGGCGCAGGCTGTGCCTGCGATCGTCGTCCCGACCACAGCCTGCTTTAGAAATCCTCGTCTGGTCGTGCTCATGGCCTGCCCTCGCCCGATCCTCGCCCGATCAGGTGTCGGCCCAGTGTCGGCTGGGAGCCCCCGGGTCGCAAGGTCGTCGGGCTGAGCGACAGACTCGTCGACTACAGCACGACTACAGATTCAGGGTCTCGAACTGGAGCGCCGCGGGCAGCGACGACTCCAGGCGCATCCGGCCCCGGGCGGGATCGGGGTGCTGAAACCCGAGCAGGGTCGCGTGCAGGGCGTGTCGGCCGAGGCTGTCGGCCAGCGCGCGCAGCTGCGGATCCCTGGGTCGTCGGCCGTAGAGCGGGTCCGCGAAGATCGGGTGATCGACGTGCCGGGCGTGCATGCGGATCTGGTGGGTGCGGCCGGTCTCGAGCGTGAACCGGACCAGGCTCAGGACTTCGGGCTCGCGCTCGCGCTTGCTCGGGTGTTCGGGGGCGGCGAGCTCTGGGGGATCCGACACATCGGGGCGAGCCGGGTGTGGGCCCAGGTAGGTCATCGTCGTGATCGCCCGGCGTGTGCCCTGGTTGGGCGCGAACCGACGCCGCTCGCTCGGGTCCCGACCGTGCCCCGTCTCCAGGCGCAGCCGCCCGAAGGTCGGCTTACCCTGGACCACGCCCAGGTAGGCCCGGTCGATGCTGTGGTCCCGAAACTGCGCGGCGAGGGCGACCTGGGCGGGCAGGGTCTTGGCGACCACGATCAGCCCACTCGTATCTCGATCGAGGCGGTGGACGATACCCGGCCGCTCGGGCCCGTTGCCCGGGAGCGTCGGCAGGTCCTCCAGGGCCGCGCCCAGGTGATGGAGGACTGCGTTGACCAGGGTCCCCGCGCTGTGCCCCGGGCCCGCGTGCACGACCATGCCCGCCGGCTTGTCGATCACCAGCAGGAGCGAGTCTTCATAGGCCACGTTCAGGGGGATCGGCTCGGCGAAGGCCCGGGCGAGGGGCGGCGGACCCTCGAGCTCGAGGGTGACCGAGAGCGGGCGCTGGACCTTGAAGCTGGGTTTGAGCGGCCGGCCGGCCCCGGGCGCCCGGAGGGCGTGAGCGGCATCGGGACCGGTACGCTGGACCTTCCCGGCCGCGAACGCCCGGGCGAGCTGCGAGCGGCTCAGGCCCAGATTGGCGAGCGAACTGTCTGGCGCGAGCGGGCTGTCTGGCTGGAGCTGCTCGGACTCGAGTCGCGTAAAAGCTTCGACCAGCGCCCTGTCGAGGCGCTGGCCGATCGCGCGCTCGTCGAGCGCGATGCAGATGCGGCGTGGGGTGGTCAGATCGCTACCAGATCTTGGTGTCGAGGTTGGCCATCGTCTTGATCACCCGATCGACGATCGCCCGGTCGAAGTAGTTGCGCCGAAACAGCTCCGGGGTCACGCGGCTGCGGAACAGGTCACGGCCCTCCGTGATCTCCTCGCCGATGAGCTCGAAGAAGGTGTCGTTGCGCAGACCGTCCTCGATCTTGGCCTTGTTGTAGAGCTGGATGTCCGACGCGATCGCCCGGGACAGCTGCTGGGCGCGGGCTTCGTTGTCGATGATCTGCTGGGCCACGGCGAGATTGTGCCACAGCGGCCCGCGCGGCTCTAGAAAATGCCGCGGGCGGGGCTCAGCGCTTCCCATCTCGGCTCTCAGCAGGCAAAACCCGCCCGTGTCGCGCCGCGAGCCGCCCAGGTCCAAGGCCGGATCCAAAGCCAAGTCCAAAGCCAGTTCCAAAGCCAGTTCCAAAGCCGGATCTCCCCCGGGCCGCCCGCTCGTCCACGTCCCGCACCTCCTGCCCCTGCTCCGCGGCCGGCTCATCGATCGCTACCAGCGCTTCACCGCCGAGGTTCAGCTCGACGCTGGGCCGCGGGTCCGGGCCCACTGCGTCAACCCCGGTCGCATGGAGGGTCAGGTCCGCCCGGGCGCCCGCGTGTGGCTGACCGAGGTGCCGCCCGAGCTCCGAGCCACCCGCAAGCTCCACTACACCTGGGAGCTCGTAGAAGAGCTCGACGAGCACGGGGCGGCCCGCATCGTCGGCGCCAACACGGTGGTCCCCAACCGGATCGTCGGGGCCCTGTTGGCGGCGCGGGTGCTGCCGGGGCTCAAGCGCTTCCGAGCCCTGCGCGCCGAGGTCGGCTACGCACACCCCGGGGCGGCCCTGACCAAGGCCGGCAAGCCCAGGCGCTCGCGCATCGACTTCCTGCTCGAGGGCGCCCGCGACCACTACGTGGAGGTCAAAAACGCTCACCTGCGCTACCCCGACGGCCGGGCCTACTTCCCCGACTCGGTCAGCGCCCGGGCGGCGGGGCACCTCGAGGCCCTGGTCGATCGGGTCCAGGCCGGGTACCGGGCGACCGTGTTGTTCACGATCCAGCGGACGGACGTCTGGGCCGTGCGGCCGTCGATGCTGCACGATCCCGTGTTCGCCGAGGCGGCGAGGCGAGCCGGGGAGGCCGGGGTGAAATTCCGGGCTGTGACGATCGCTGCCGGGCTGGGGGGCTACGATGTGATGCGGGAGATCCCGGTGGATCTGCGGGATTATGATGTTGCGGAGCAGGTGCCTTGGCGGGAGGCGAAGCTGCTGTATTCGGGGTGGCGCAAAGATCCTGCTCGGGCGGGCGCGTGAGGCTGGGAGTCGGACGAGTCAGGTGGCCGCGGTGAAGGGCGGTGTGTCGGGGTCGAGGTCGAGCTCTCGGATGAGTGACTCGATTTTGGCGGCCTCAGGGATGTCGAGTTTGCGCGCTGCTTGGAGGGCGGCCGCGAGGAGCTGGATGATCTCGGGGAGGTCGTCGCTATGTCCGCGCTCGCGCAGGTTGATGACAAGATTGACCTGCCCGACCAGGAGGGAGCGAACATCGCCGATGCGCTCGTAGACGGGAATCTGTTGCCGTCGGATGCGAATGGCCTCGTCGAGTTCGCCCTTAGAATGTAGGATGTCGGCGATCTTCTCCCTCGCAATGGAGAGAGAACGGACGTCTTCGAGGCGCTCAAAAACAGGGGTTTCATGTTGTCGTCTGATGCGGAGAGCCTCGTCGAGTTTTCCTTTTGTGTATAGAATGTCGGCGATTTTCCCCCAGGTGACGGCGAGGGAGTGAATGTCGCCGAGACGCTCGAAGATCGAAATCTGTTGTTGTTGGATGCGAAGGGCGGCGTCGAGGTTGCCCTTGAGTTGAAGGATGTCGGCGACCTGGCCCCATGTGATGGCGAGGGAGTGAATGTCGCCGAGACGCTCGTAGGTAGTAATCTGTTGTTGTTGGATGCGAAGGGCGTCGTCGAGGTTGCCCTTGAGTTGAAGGATGTCGGCGACCTGGCCCCATGTGATGGCGAGGGAGCGAACATCACCGAGGCGCTCGTAGGTAGGAATTTGTTCGGTCTGGAGACTCCGCAACGCCTCGTCCAGCTCTCCCCGCGAGATCAGAATGTCGGAGAGCTTGCCCTTGTGTGACGCCTGAAGACTGACGTCGCCCGAGCGGCTGGCGAGCTCGACCGCGCGCGTTGCTTGGGTGAGTGCGAGGTCGGAGTCGCCGCGGTATTGACTGAGCTCCGCGAGCCGGCCCAGGGCAGTGGACGCCTCTGCGAATGCGTCGAGCTCTGTGTAGGCTCCAACAGCGCGCTCGAGCCACGTGGCGGCGTCTTCAAACTCGGTGGCCTCCGCGAAGGCCCGTCCTGCGCTCGCCGCCGCGTCTGCGAACCCGCGGCGATCTGAGACCTCGGCCGCCGCGCGGGCCAAGGTCTCCGCGCGATTGCGCCTGGCCTCGAGCTCTGCGGGCGGCGCGAAGCGGAGCCAGTCCGGGAGCTCCTCGACTCCACGCAGGACAGTCGGGATGATCGCCTGGCGTCCGAATTCAGCGATGCTCAGGACATATTGGCGCAGATCTCGGGCCTGGTCGCGGAAGCTCTCGTGGCTCGCCATCGAGATCCACAGCACGATCCGGGCGGGGAGGCGCTCGGGAAGGGAGTCTCGGCTCTGGTTGAGGTTGGCGACCGCCGACGTGTGTTTGGGTCGGCCTGCGCTGTCGAGCAACAGCCGGTCGAGATGGAGCACAAACACGACATCGGCCTGTCCGCTGGCGCCCTCGATTTGTGCGGCGAGATCGCTGGTGGCGTCGTCGTGTGTGAGCTCGACGTAGGCCACTTCTTTGCCTTCACGCCGGAGTCGAGCGACGAGCTCGGCCTGGAGCCCGCGGGCGATCACAGGATCGCGGTAGAGCGCCATACTCAGCCCGTAGGCAGGCCCGGGTCGGGTCAAGAACCGGGTGAGGCGATGGAGCTCGGCCCGCTCTTGCGCCAGGGTCTGCTCGGCATCGATCACGGTCTTCGCTCAGGCGTCCGTGGGTTCGGGCCGAGCGTGTTCGGGCCGAGCGCCGAGCGCGTCGAGAAACAGAGGGTCGGCCCGAATCGCCGGGTGCACGTCCCACCACTGGCTGCCGTTGTACTGGAGGACGCAGGAGTTTCGCAGCAGCCGTCGGTCTCGCTCGCTGTCCATCACCCGGTGTGTACGGTGGATCTCGACGGCCCGAGTGAGGTCGCCGGCCTGAAACGAGGACAACATGCTCGTCCCCAGCCACTGTGCGGCACGGTCGATATCGAGGACCGTGATCTTGGCCGGTTCGACGTTCTCGACCGCCCGCCGGGCGATACCGAGCAGGTCCCGCAGGTGTCCGCCCGACCAGGCTGCGAGGGCGGCGACGCAGGCCTTGGGATCGTCGAACACAGCGTCCAGGAGCAGGCGCTTGCTGAGCAGTTGTTCGATCGCAGCGAGGGCCTCGGGCCGGATGACCTCGGGGGCGTCACCGGGGAAGCGCACCGGCAGCGCAGGCACGATGACCGGCGTGAACACCCGGCTCAGGGGCGTGCTCAGCGGTGAGTACTCGGACATGGGGCTGAAGAACAGCAAGGTGTTGCAGCGCAGGCGGCGAAACTCCTCGGCGCGTTGGATTACAGCCCGGTCGACGAGCTCGTGCCTGGTCTTTTCGAGGTTGTCGAAGACCACACACAGCTGGCCCGAGCGCGGTTTGAGGGCGACATGGACGGCGTCGAGCAGGGTGTTGACCCGCTGGAGGAGCTCGCTTGGATCTCGCTGCGCGCGGCGACGGATCTGGGTCCGGTATTCGTGGTTCGACTTGAGGGCAGCCGTGACTTTGGCCGCGATTTTGGCGACCAGCGGGACAGAGATCGAAGCTTCGGCCTGAGTCTCGACGCTGCCCAAGAGCGCGGTGCGGTGCTCCTCGGTCACCAGCTCCTCCGCGAACCAGTTGTGGAGGACCGCGAGCGGGGCCGGATCGATGTCGATCTCGAGATCAATGAGGGCGCGCATGACCGTCTCGGCGAGCACCAAGACCATGTCGGAGAAGGTGAAGTCGGCCTGATCAAAGGCCTGCACCGAGTCGATGAAGACCGCGTTGAGGCCCGTTTTGCTGAGGTTGTCGAGGGCGTTGCGAGCGACGGTCGACTTGCCCATGCCTGGGTGGCCCATGAGCGCCACATGCACGAACTCCGGCCGCGTGGGTGAGGGCCCGAGCTGGCGCTCCAGCCGGTTGCGGACGCCATAGTGATCTCGGCGCAACATCTGGTCGAGATCGGTGAACCAGGGGTGGCTCGGGGTCACGACCGCCTGGGGATCGAGGGTCCAAAATGCCTCTCCTGGGGTCCGGGCCTGGAGTTGCTGACTCACCTTCCCAGAGTACGTGATCGGGGCCCGGGGTGATACCGGTCGGCTCACCTGGGCGTCTCACCCGCAGCTTTTGGAGGCGCGGGCTTTGTTACCGTCTGCACCCATGTCCGCCCTCGACCCGCCCAGCTTGCGCGCCCAGTTCGAGGCCGAGGGTTTCGTCGTGATCCCGGGCTTTCTCCCCAAAGCCCACTGCGCCCAGCTGCGCACCCAGGCCGAGGCCCTCGTCGCCGGCTTCGACCTCGGCGAGATCGAGACCACCTTCGACACCATCGACGAGGCCCACGCCCGGGACCGGTGGTTCCTCGACTCGGGCGCGGCGATCCGCCCCTTCCTCGAGCCCGAGCGCGACCGCGGGGGCGCCCGCCGGGTCAACAAGCTCGGCCACGCCCTGCATGAGCTCGACCCCCAGTTCCGGGCCCTGTGCAATCACCCCGATCTGGCGCGCGTGGTCCAGACCCTGGCCCCGGACATGGAGCCGCTGCTGCTCCAGTCCATGGTGATCTTCAAGCCTCCGCGGGTGGGCGGCGTGGTGCCCCCGCACCAAGACTCGACCTACCTCTACACCGAGCCGAACTCGGTGATCGGTCTGTGGCTGGCCCTCGACGACGCCAGCGGGGCCAACGGCTGCCTGGAGGTCCTGCCCGGGGCCCACCGAGAGGGGCTGCGCAAGCGCTACCGCCGACGCGGGGACGAGACCTGGACCGAGGTCTTGGATGCGCGGCCCTGGCCCCGGGAGGGCTGGCGCGCCCTGCCGGCCGAGGTCGGCACGCTGGTCGCCTTTGATGGACTGCTGCCCCACCGCAGCGCGCCCAACCGCTCCGCTTCACCGCGCTGCGCGTTCACCCTGCACGCAATCGACGCCCGGGCCGAGTATCCCGACGACAACTGGTTGCGCCGGCCGACGCACATGCCCCTGCGCGGGTTCGAGTCGCAGGGCTAGGCGGGCTTTCAGGGACCACGGAGGTCGATGGCAGCGAGGCGTGTCTGCGCGATCTCGAGAAAACCACGTGCGTGGTCGATCCAAGCGTTCACGCAGCGCACTGAGACAGGGTGACCATCCAAC
>Ga0256845_1003504_pt1 | contig 10592 bp, 6 predicted proteins | sample RiftiametaG_FD_189101 | JGI IMG/M metagenome (GOLD analysis project Ga0256845, IMG submission 189101) | Tube worm associated microbial communities from hydrothermal vent at the East Pacific Rise, Pacific Ocean - Riftia | ecosystem: Host-associated > Annelida > Integument > Unclassified ... | reverse complement strand
AGGTTGAACCATCGATAATTTCAAATGTGCTTCTTTTAATAACCGCACCTCTTTTGAATAAACATTTTTACTGATAAAAACAGGTTTCATATTCCCCGGCCCATGCGGCTCAAACTGAGAGATAATCCTTTTCAAACGGGGAACTTTCATTCGATCTTCTTCAGTTGTAAAAATTTGATCGAAAGTTAATTCTATGTCAACTACTTGTTCTTCAACTTTTAGTTCAGGTGTTATCATTCGCTGAACAACTTCTTCAAACTTTTGCTTGAATGCTTCTAAATTTTCTGGTTTCATCGTCATTCCTGCAGCAAATGCATGTCCTCCAAATTGTCCTAACTCATTCTCACATTCCAATAAAGCATCGTAAATATTAAATCCACGAACAGAACGGGCAGAACCAGAAATTACCCCATTGGATTGTGTCAAAACTACGGTTGGTTTATAATGTTTTTCGATTAAACGTGAAGCTACTATACCAACAACACCTTTGTGCCAACTTTGATCAAAAACGACGGTTGAAGCTGACTTTTCATCTCTCTTCCCCACTTGTTCTAGAGCTTCTTCTGTTATAATTTTATCCAGTTCTCTTCGCTCTAAATTATCTTGATTAATGTCAATCGCCAATTGCTCTATGGTTTCTTTTTCCATCGAAACCATTAATTCAACGGCAATTCTTCCAGATCTTAATCGACCAACAGCGTTTATTCTTGGTGCTATTGAGAAAATAACATCCGTGAGGGTAACGGGCAATTCTTTTTTGGCTAATTTCAAAAGTGAAGAAAAAGCTAAACGAGGTTTACGGTTCAATAATTCCATTCCATGGAAAGCTAGAATACGATTTTCACCTGTTACTTCCACAATATCAGCTCCAATACTCACTGCAAGTAAATCCAGTGATTCAAATAATTTATCTTGTTTCCAATTGTTGTGCTCACACATTCCTTGAAGAAGTTTAAAACCAACTCCACAACCCGATAATTCTTTATAGGGATAATCACAATCTTTCCTCTTAGGATCCAAAACAATGGCATCTGGCAGAATATCTCCAGGCGTATGATGGTCACAAATAATAAAATCAATTCCCAATGATTTAGCATAATCAACTTTATCGACTGATTTTATACCACAATCCAAGGAAATGATCAAATCAACCCCATTTTTTTTTGCGGTATCGATACCCAATTCACTTAAACCATACCCTTCTTTATAGCGATCTGGAATGTAGAAATCGAGTGGCAAAGAATCTTTCAGAAAAGAATACATTAAAGCAACAGCTGTTGTACCATCTACATCATAATCTCCAAAAAGCATGACACGTTGTTTTTCATCAATCGCTGTTTGAAGACGTTCGACAGCCTCTTCCATATCTTTCATTAAAAAAGGATCGTGTAAACCACTTAAATCTGGTCGAAAAAATGATTGTGCCTCTTCAAAAGAATTAATTCCTCTTTGCAAAAGAAGTTCAGCAACAATTGCATCGACTTTTAATTCTGATCTAAATGATTCAATTTTTCCACTTTCATGAGGAGTTTTAATCAGCCATCTTTTTTCCATAAATAAATTCTTTGGTTTTCAATTCTTCCATTTAAGTTATGAAAATAGTTGAGTAAAATGCAAACTTTAGGAGAATTTTTTATTTATTACAATGAGGTTATCCTAAAACAAAAACTCCCACTTTCGATGAAAGCAGGAGTTTTTGAATACAAATAGGTAATTTACTTTTTAAGTACTTTAATCACCTTAGAATCATCATTAGATTGAATTTTTAAGATGTATGCACCATTTTTTAGGTACTCCATATTTAATTCAACCGAATGAAAAGCAGAACCTTTTCTAAGAACTTCACCTTTTAATGAGAATAATTCAAAAGTGAACTCTCCATTCATTTTTATATTTAGAATATTATTTGTCGGGTTTGGATATACAGAAAAGAAATCACTTTGTAAATCATCCACACCTACTGTATTTATAATTGTATAAACTACTGAATCAATACAAATTCCATCATCAACAGTTAACGTATACGTTCCAACTGTTAAACTATTGATATCTTCCGTATTTTCTCCAGAAGACCAACTGTATAAGTTAGTTCCTGTACTTCCAGAAACTGTAACATCAATCGCTCCATCATTTCCATTAATTTCATTCAAAATAAGTGCATTAAAGACTAATTCATTGATAAGAACATTAACTGTATCAGCGTTGACACAACCTAAAGAATCTGTTCCAGAAACGATATATTCAATCATTCCTGCTGTTGATGATAAAAATGAAATTGAATCAGAAACTCCGTTATTCCAACTGTAAGAATCTGCTCCTGCTCCATTTAACAATAAACTATCCCCTATACAAATTGTATCATTAGCTACAAAAGCCGATACTGTTGGCAATGTATTAATTAAAATATCTACCGAAAAAGGGCAATCACCAGCTGCATCAGAAGTTGCAGTGTATGTCACGATTCCGGTTGTACTTGGTGAAAATTGTGCGCCATTAAATACCATTATATCATTCCAAGTTACATTTCCTCCTAGTGTTGAAGTTGCAGAAAGGGTTATTTGATCTCCTAAACAAATCACAGTATCAGAGACAGAACTCGTTAAGCCAGAACAAATTTCTGTAATAATAACTTTACCATTTCCTAAATTTAATCCTGAAGTTGTTGAACCTGAAGTTACACCACCAATAAAGGAAGATCCTCCAGCTCCACCGCCACCAGCGGCACCAGATCCAGAACTTACACCAGCACCAGATCCACCTCCGTAGTATCCGCCGCCGCCACCACCACTGGCAACACTTTGTGACCCACTAATTCCATTTCCTCCAGTTCCAAAAGTACCATCGTTCCCATTCGTTCCTTCGGTACCATTTCCTCCGATTCCTCCTGTAATTTGGTCTCCACCTGATGCTCCCGCGCCAACATTGTAATATATTGACCCAGTATCATCCGGATCCATTCCGTTTCCACCAGTGAGGCCACCACCTTCACCACCATTACCCCCCGTTCCACACGGTTGACAACTACCATTTACATAATCTCGTCCGCCGCCGCCTCCGCCGCCAGCAACTATAACACGATCGGTTAAGTTTAAACCTCCAACTCTTACGTCTGAAGCTCCTCCACCACTACCGCCATAACCACCAGTTCCTGTAGATGGCGTTCCGTAACCTCCGTCTCCACCACCATTATATCCTGGTGCGTTGTCTTGGCCTTCACCACCTACATAAATGTAGATCGTTTGTCCTGGTGTAACAGTTAATTCGCCTTGAGCATACCCTCCAAGTCCACCTGTTGATCCACTATAATCTTCAACAGTTAATGCCTGACCTTGAGCTCCCCAAGTTTCAATTTGTATTAAAGTAATTCCCGGAGGAACGATATACGTTTCATAATTTCCTGTATAATTATAGGTTGTTTGTGCTAGTAATTGCGAGGCAAAAAATATTGCGCAAAACAAAGTAAGCGATTGTAAAATTGTTTTCATGTTAGATTATTTTAATAAATAGTTGTGCAAATATATTCATTAAAACTATTTAAACAACAAAATATAGTGTCTAATCTGTAAAAAATAAGTCTTCATCGAACAAAAGAACCTATTCATATATCAATTATGAATTGAACCATTCTAAAAGTTCGTTGTATTAAAATAGTATTGTTACTTTTATTCAAAATAAAAATTCAAAAAATGAAGACTTTTATTGTCATTACTTTCCTAATTGTGAATTCATTCACTTTCTCTCAAAATTCTTATTATTTTGCTTTACCAATTCCTTCAATTGAAGCAAAAGTAAATACCGTAAAATCCAAATGGTTTGGAACATATTCTTCCCTCGAACAACCCAGTCATTACCTCATCGATGAAAATGGTATCGCATTAATTTCTACAGTGATATCATCTGTCAGCAGAGAAACTATTCGAGAAAGTTCTAAATATTCGGTTCAAAATGGGTTTATCCATGGAGTTGTAGATAAAGATTCTTTGCCTTGTGTCTTAAAAGGGGAATACTATTACTTTGGTATTCAAAATACAGAAATAATCATAGGAGAAGGCAATGATAATGTATTGACTAAAATCGATGAAAACGGTAACTTTATCATCAACACCCATGAAAATGGCAGTTACATTCCACTTAAAATATCTTTCACATCTAATACATTTTCCATTTCATATTTTGATTATGACTTTGACACGAAAGTTTTTCGCTTTATCAATAACCAGAATACAATCCCGTCGAATGATTACGATTTAATCATTCTATCTCCTACCGAAAAAGAAATGAAAAAATTATTGAAATCATCTATTTGGGGAGAAGTAAAAACGTTTACAAAAAAGTAGAATTATTTACGCATCATTTTTGCAACATATTTCCCAATAATATCGAATTCTAAATTTATAGAACTCCCTATTTCTATCGTATGGAAGTTCGTAAATTCATACGTATATGGAATAATATGAACAGAGAATTGGTTATTTTTAGAATCAACAACTGTTAAACTTGTCCCATTGATGGTGATAGATCCTTTTTCAACGGTAACATCATTCGAAGCGTATTCAAATGTAAATTTCCAACTCCCTTCTTGATTTTCTTTTGCAATGCATGTAGCAGTTGTGTCCACATGTCCTTGTACGATATGACCATCTAATCTACCATTCATCACCATGCATCTTTCAAGATTCACTTTAGTTCCCTCTTTCCATGAAGAGAGGTTTGTTTTATTGAGTGTTTCTTGAATAGCAGTCACCGTATATTCATTGTCATTGATATTAACAACTGTCAAACAACACCCATTATGGGCAACACTTTGGTCAATTTTTAATTCTTTCGTGAAACCAGTTTCCAATGTAAAATGAATATTTTCATCTTCTTTTACAATTCTTTTAACTGTTCCTAATTGTTCAATTATTCCTGTAAACATAATTTCTATTTAACTTCTGCGAGTTGTTTAAACTTTCCTTTACTTTTTCTAATTCTCACTGCAACCACTTTATATTCTGGGCATTTAGCTTCAGAATCATGTACGTCACCGGTAATATTATTGATCATAATTTCAGGAAAATGGAAAGTTGTACTCACCACTCCTTTTTTCACATCTGTTGTTATTTTTGCTTTCACATCAACTTTACCACGAGGTGATTCAATGCAAACGAAATTACCTTCAGAGATTCCATTTTCTAATGCATCTTCAGGGTTAATCAATAAATAATCATCTTTAAGAATCTCCACATTTCCTGTTCTTCGTGTCATTGCACCACAATTGTAATGCTCTAACTCTCTGTTAGTTGTCAATATCATAGGATATTTCTCACTGTGTTCAACCAATTCTTCCGTTTCTCTCCAATCGTTGAATTCGAAATAACCCAATCCTCTTTTAAACTCTTCGGTATGAAGTATCTGAGTATCTGTTCCATCAAGAGCGACAGGCCATTGTTTTCCATTTGTCGCAAGATTATCCCACGTAATACCAGCAAAGAAAGGCACAATTTGAGTGATTTCTTCCAGCATTCCTTTCGCCGTATAATCAGGTTGAGCATAACCCAGTTTATTGAGCATGTCAACCAATATTTGACCATCTACTTTGGTTCCTTCAATTGGTTCAACAACTCTATTCACACGCTGTACTCGTCTTTCTCCATTTGTAAACGTTCCTTCTTTCTCTAAGAATGAAGCACCCGGAAGGATAACATCTGCATGTTTGGCCGTTTCAGTCATGAATAGCTCTTGAACAATCACCATATCAGTCATTGCAAGCGCTTTTATCACCTTTTGTGTATTTGGATCCGTTTGTACAACATCCTCTCCAATAATCCACGCAATTTTCAATTGACCTTCTAATGCAGCATCAAACATTTCTGGAATTTTATAACCAACATTTGAAGGGACATCCTTTCCATAGAATGCATTATATTTTTGATTGATTTCTGGTTTTGTAATGTCTAAATAACCTGCACCTTGATGTGGTTGAACCCCCATATCTGCAGCACCTTGTACATTATTCTGTCCACGTAATGGGTTTACACCAACACCACGACGACCAATATTCCCTGTTAACAAGGCTAAATCAGCAATTTGCATCACCGTAAACGTTCCTTGAGAATGTTCAGTTACACCTAATCCATGAAATGACATAGCGTTTGGAGCCGAAGCATAAGCCATTGCAGCAGCACGAACATCTTCACGTTTCACACCTGAAACTTTCTCAAATTTATCTAGATCTATGTTTAAAATCTCTTTTCTAAAAGCATCATAACCTTCCGTTCTAGATTTAACAAAAGAATCATCCACTAAATTTTCATTGATGATATAATACATCATCATATTCAACACTGCGACATTTGTTCCTGGTCTTAAAGCCAAGTGATGTGTCGCATATTTTGCCATTTCTGTTTTACGTGGATCAATCACAATCGTCGTTCCACCACCCATCGCAAATTGTTTCAATTTTGCACCAGTTACTGGGTGAGCATCTGTTGGGTTCGCACCAATAACCATGATACAATTTGTATCTTTCAAGTCATCAATAGAATTGGTTGCAGCTCCTGTTCCAAAAGTACGTTGCATTCCTAAAGCTGTTGGAGAATGGCAAACACGTGCACAACCATCAATATTATTCGTTCCAATTCCAACCCTCAATAATTTTTGCATCAAATAGTTCTCTTCATTTGTACAACGCGAAGAAGAAATACCAGCGATAGCATCCGGTCCATCTGTTTTTACAACTGATTTTATTTTAGCAGCAATATGTTCATACACTTCCTCCCAACTTACTTTCTCAAATTCTCCATTTCTTTTAATCATTGGAGAATTTAATCGCTCAGGGTGATTGTAAAATTTAAAAGCATAACGACCTTTCAAACAGGTATGACCTTGATTTACTTCTGCATCGTAAGGTGCTTTAATACTTAAAATCTCTCCATTATTTGTTGAAACTTCTAAATTACAACCTACACCACAATAGGTGCAAATTGTACGTGTAGTCTCTGTTGCCATAATTGATTTCGATTGAAAAACATCTGAAATAGCAGAAGTTGGACAAGCTTGAGCACATGCACCGCAACTCACACAATCAGAATCCATAAATGAAGCGTCATTTCCTTTGATGATTTTTGTATCAAAACCACGACCAGACATGCTTAAAACCAATTGACCTTGCACCTCATCACAAGCCCTAACACATCGGTAACAATTAATACATTTAGACAATTCAGAAGTCATGTATGGATGACTTAAATCTTTTTCTCTATCAAAATGATTTGCACCTTCTGGATATCGAACATCTCTAATTCCAACTTGAGCTGCAACGGTTTGTAATTCACAATTTCCGTTCACTTCACATGTTAAGCAATCCAGAGGATGATCAGTCAACACCAATTCTATGATATTTTTTCTCAATTCTTTTATCGACTCCGAATTTGGATAGATGAATTGACCTTCACCAACAGGCGTATGACAAGAAGCCATTGTTTTTGTATTTCCATCTTCTTCAAGAGCGACATCCACACTACATACACGACAAGAACCAAAAGGATCAAGATTTGGCGCATCACATAGTGTTGGTACTTGGTTTTCACCTTTATATCTTTTTATAAAAGAAAGAATAGTTTCCCCTTCTTTAATTTCAAATGGTTGATTATTTATGTAAGCTATTTTATTACTCATAATTCTATGTGTCTATAATTATAAAAAGTAAGGTGTCAATTCATCTTTAAAGTATTCCATTGTATTTTTAATTGGAAGAGGAATCCCTCCACCATGTGCACACAATGACCCTTGTTCTAAGGTTGTCAGTAAATCTGAGAAAAGTTTTCGGTCAATTTTATACTCCGAATTTAAAGCTTTGAAAGCTAACTCATGTCCTCTTTTCGTTCCTAAACGACAAGGGAAACATTTTCCACAACTTTCGTAAGAAGCAAAATCGAATAAATGCTCGATAAAGTTCATCATTGGGAACTCGGTTGGTATGCAAATAATCGAAGCATGTCCGAGTAAAAAACCATTCTCAGCAAAAGACTCAAAATCGATGGATAAATCGTCAATTTTAGAAACTGGCACAACTCCACCGAGTGGTCCACCAATTTGCATGGCTTTAATTTCTTGTTTAAACCCACCACCTAATTCGTTAATAACTGTAGAAAGTGGCGTTCCCATTTCAACTTCATAAATTCCTGGATTATTGAAGAAACTATCCAATGAAACCAATTTTGTTCCCGTTGATTTTTCAGTTCCATGGTCATTCCACAAATCTCCACCATGTTCAATGATAAAGTGTAATCCAGCTAAAGTTTCTACATTATTTACGACAGTTGGCTTATTGAACAAACCTTTCTGTGCAGGATATGGCGGACGTACTCTTACTTCAGGGCGTTGACCTTCGATAGAATTTATTAAGGCTGTTTCTTCACCACAAATGTAAGAACCTTGTGCACGAATTATTTTGAAATCAAAACTAAAGTCTGTACCGTTAATATTTTCACCAATTAATCCTTTTTCTCTTAAATCATCGATTGCTTTCTGTGCAATAATTGCCGCATCTGGATATTCAGCTCGTATATAAAGAATACCGTGTTGTGCTTTTACAACAAAACCGGCGATAAGCATTCCAAATAGGACAGAATGTGGTTGTTTTTCTAATAAGTAACGGTCTGAATAAGCTCCAGGATCTCCTTCATCAGCATTACAAATAATAAATTTCACTTCACTTTCTACATTTCTACAGAATTCAAGTTTCGTTGCTTTAGGAAAACCAGCCCCACCTCTACCTCGTATATTTGATTTTTTAATTTCGTTAAGAACCTCTACGTCTCCAAGTTTCAATGCATTTAAAAAAGGAGCATAATACTCATCAATAGAAGTAAAATCTTTTGTCAAAATTTTTCTCCCCAATGCTTTAACATTATAATGATCTTGTTTAGGCGTTTTTTCATCTACGATCAACGCTAAATCATTCAAGTCATTTCCTGAGTAATTGTTTCCGTTTAAATTGAAAGCACTATTCTCATGGCATCTTCCAAGGCATGTCATGTGTCCAATTTCGTTTGAAGAAAAATGTTTTTCCAATTCATTTTTTACATTATCTTGAGTTCCTGCACATATACAAGCAGTTCCATTGCACACGTAAGCTTTTTTTCCTTTATTCTCCGGCTTTAAAAAATCATAAAAAGAAGCTGTACCGTATGTATTTGCTTTTCCAATGAGGAATTCTTCTGCTAATTGATCTAAACCTTCACTACTTGGAGCACCAGTTTCATGAGCTAATTTTCCCATTTTATCAAAAAGATTATTGTCTAATCCTTTTCTACCTGATAATTCACTTAAATTTTTTGACATACTATTATTTATACATTGACTTCAGAAGTCATATTATTTTCTTTATTCCAATTTAAAACTCTTTCCGGGTGAGAATAACACGTTAATCTTTCTTCTCTACAGAATGCAAAAAGTGAAATCCCCAATTCTTTTGCAAAATCTACGGCCAAAGAAGATGGAGCAGACACTGCAGCAATGATAGGAATTCTAGCCTTGAAGCATTTTATAATTATTTCATATGAAATTCGCCCACTCACCGTTAAGCATTTGGCCTTTTTAATTTCTTTTTTAAGCAATAAATCTCCAACAACTTTATCTACAGCATTGTGTCGGCCGATGTCTTCAAAAGAACAAATCAACTCTCCTTTGTTCGTAAAAGCAGCAGCAGCATGAGTACCTCCAGATTGATGAAATGATTTTTGAAAAGTGTTCATTTTATCAAACAAACCCGAAATAATTTCAGCATCAACCAATTCATTGTCCATTGGAATGAAATCGTTGGTGTTTAACTCTTCTAATTCCGTTTTACCGCAAATACCACACGAAGAAACAGACAGGAGGCTCCGACTATTTGTGTGCTCTTTATTTAATTCACTCTCGTTAACGATAACATTAGCGATGGTTTCTTGTACATTTGACTTGTCTTTAGAGAACACAATTTCAGGAGAATATGTTTTACTTTTCAATACACCCTCGTTGTGTAACAAACCACGTATCAATTCTTGATCATCCCCTGGAGACCTCATTGTTATGGTAAAAACTACATCATTTACTTTTATCTTTAAGGCTTCTTCTACAGTTAAATAATCAAGTGTATCTACAATTTCCATTGCAGTATACTTTCTCCCTTGATATTCTCTCGTAGCCATAAAATTTTGTTTTCAACGACTAAAGATAAAGAATAAATTGATAGGTCAATCGGCTTTTTTAAATTTAAGTAATTCTCTCCTTAATTTTCTTTTTGAAATTCGTATAACTCCTTTAATAAAACATCTTTCCTATCTTGTTCTAGTAGAGAATATTGAAATGAATTTTCAGCAAACTCAATGAGCTGATCTTTAGTTAGATTAAGTGCCTTTTGGAGTTGAATGTAATTTTCATTTACTTGACCACCAAAATAAGCTGGATCATCTGAATTAATGGTAACTTTCAATCCTTTTTCCATCATTTTAAGTACAGGATGTTCTTCTAAACTCTCAACTACTTGTAGAGCTGTATTTGATAATGGACATACGGTAAGTGCTATGTCACGCTTTTTAATTTCTTCAATTAAATCATCATCAAAA
>Ga0256845_1003503_pt1 | contig 10598 bp, 7 predicted proteins | sample RiftiametaG_FD_189101 | JGI IMG/M metagenome (GOLD analysis project Ga0256845, IMG submission 189101) | Tube worm associated microbial communities from hydrothermal vent at the East Pacific Rise, Pacific Ocean - Riftia | ecosystem: Host-associated > Annelida > Integument > Unclassified ... | reverse complement strand
TATTACACTTTTTGTCGCATTGATTGCAGACATTACTATTTTGCCTGTTCTACTGTTTTTGTTTTATCATCCAAAGCCACGTAATGAACAAATTCGAATTAAGAAAAAATAAACTTTTATGAAAACTAAATCACCGTCATTTATTCTGGCTTTTGTGCCTATTCTTTTTTTAATTGTATTACTCATTTTTAATGTGTTAATATTCGAAGATGACGCAACTGGTGGGCCGAATCAAATTGCTTTATTAATTTCAGCAATGGTGGCGGTAGTTGTTGCGAATCGTTTAGGGTTTAAATGGGAAGAATTACAAAAAGGAATTGTATCAAGCATCAATTCAGCGTTACCAGCGATACTAATCCTTCTGCTAATTGGTGCTTTGGCGGGTACTTGGATGATTTCGGGAATTGTTCCAACCATGATTTATTATGGATTAGAAATATTGAATCCAACAATTTTTCTTGTTGCGGCTTGTATTGTTAGTGCTATCGTAGCTTTGGCTACAGGTTCTTCTTGGACAACCATTGCAACTGTTGGTGTTGCGTTGATTGGAATAGGAACGGCACTAGGGATTGGACAAGGATTAGTAGCTGGAGCTATAATTTCAGGAGCTTATTTTGGAGATAAAATGTCGCCACTTTCTGATACGACAAACTTAGCACCGGCAATGGCAGGAACAGATTTGGTTACACATATTCGCTACATGGCCTTAACTACTGTTCCATCTATTTTAATCACATTGGTTATTTTTCTTGTGATTGGTTTTACTCTGGATACACATGAAACAAGTAAAGGTGTTGGTGAAATGATGAATGCAATTGACCAAAAATTCTTTATTTCTCCAATATTATTCATTGTCCCTGCGGTTGTAATTTTTCTAATTGTAAAAAAGGTCAGTGCAATTCCTGCATTATTTATCGGCACATTGTTAGGAGCTGTTGCAGCGATTGTTTTTCAACCTGAAATCATCATGGAAGTAGGAGGGACAAGAGAGAATTATTTTGAAGCTTCTTATCGTGCAGCAATGGTTTCCATGTCTATGTCCAATGAAATTGTTACGGGTAGTCCAGAAGTGAATGATTTACTAGGTACGAGTGGAATGCAAGGGATGCTCAATACAATTTGGTTGATTCTGTGTGCAATGTGTTTTGGAGGAGTAATGGAAGCAGCAGGTTTATTACATAAAATAACTCAATCGGTGATTCGTTTCGCTAAAACAACAGGTTCACTGATTGCTACTACTGCTGGAACTTGTATTTTCTTTAATGCAACGGCTTCAGATCAATATCTAGCAATTGTTGTTCCTGGAAAAATGTTTGAAGACGTTTACCCAGAAAGAGGATTGGCTCCTGAAAATCTTAGTCGTACACTAGAGGATGCAGGAACAGTTACTTCTGTTTTATTTCCTTGGAATACCTGTGGGGCAACACAATCTGTAGTCCTTTCAGTTTCAACGGGAGAATATTGGATGTATTGCTTCTTTAATCTAATCAGTCCTGTAATGACCATTGTTTATGGTTACTTGGGGATTAAGATTAAGAAATTTGAGAAGAAGTAAAAAATCTTTTTTTTAAATTGAAAATATGCCCCTCTTAGATTGTTTAGGTTTAATTCGTCTTTCTTAAAAGAAACGAAAGCTGATTTAAAGTTTACATGATAGTCGTTGAATGACTGAAAAATCTCATTTGATACATGATTTCTCTAAAAAAAGGAAAAATACAATGTTCATTTTTCTGAATTCATCATTTTTATCTCAATTTTTATAAAAATACCTCCTTATATTATTGACATTAACAAAGCAATAATCTATATTTGCGAGCTTATAATAATTATAAATTAATTTACGAAAATGCGTAATAAAGGATTTTTTTGGTTTTTAACCATTTTGTTGACTATCATTTGTGTGTATCAACTATCATTTACTTTTGTTTCTACAGGAGTTGAAAAGAAAGCAGAAAAAGAAGCAATACAGAAAGTTGCTGATTTGAAAGAGAAAGCTGCAGCTACAGATAATAAAGCAATTCTACCAAATAGTGTGGAGGTTGACTTTAACGATCCAGAAGCTGAAGAATTAGCAAAAGCTGCATTTATTAATCAAATTTTGAGAGATAAAGCAGAAACGCCTGTTTATCCAGTGATTGGTTCTGTTTTTAAAGATGTTAAACAAAGAAGTTTAGCTTTTGGATTGGATTTAGTGGGTGGTATGTCTGTAACAATGGAAATTTCTATTCCAGAGTTGGTAGAAAACTATGCGAGAAATAAAAACGATGCAAAATTTAAAAAAGTCTTCAAAGCAGCATTAAAAGATTACAATTCTAATGGTGGAGATTTTATCTCAATTTTTATTGCTAAACACAATGAATTAAATAAAGACATTCCTTTAGTGCGTTTGTTTGCTATTTCTGACATTGATGAGTTAGGAATGAAATCTACAGACGAAAAAGTTGAAGAGTTTTTGCGAACGAAAGAGTCCGTTTCTATGGATGGTGTTGCTGAAATTATGAGTAGAAGAATTAACCAATTCGGAGTAGCTCAACCAAATATTCAAAAAGACCCAACAACAAATCGTTTATACATCGAGTTACCGGGTGTGCAAGATGAAGCAACAGTTGCTGAGAAATTACAATCAACTGCAAATCTTCAATTCTTTGAAAATTATACTTACAACGAAATAGGACAATATTTTCAACAAGCTGTTATTCTTTCTCAACAAGCAGAAAATAATGTTGAAGAAACAGAAGTTGAAGCAAATGATTCTACAGAAACTTCATTGAATGATTTATCACTGGATGATTTAAGTAACAACTCAACAGGTTTGGGAGGCTTATTAATCAACGTGTATCAATATGCGATGGGAGCAACTTCTGAAAATAGAGCTGCTGTTGATCAAATTTTAAACAGAGAAGATATTCAAAATATATTCCCTGATAATGTGAAATTTATGTGGTCTGCGAATTTAGAGACTGTGAATTATGAAACAAAAGAAAAAGGTTATTTATTATATGCTATAAAAGTACCTTCTAATGGTAAGCCTAGAGTAGGTGGAACTGACATTAAAAGTGCTTCTACAGGATACGATCAACAAGAAGGGAAAATTACAGTTGACTTAGAGATGACCGTTGAAGGTGGTGATAAGTGGGCGCAGATGACAGCTGACAATACAGATAAAATTGTTTCCATTACAATGGATGATGTTGTATTCTCTGCTCCTCATGTGAATGGACCAATTACAGGTGGTAGAACTCAGATTTCAGGAAGTTTTTCAATCAATGAAGCAAAAGATTTATCAGGTTTATTGAACGGAGGTTCATTACCTGCTCCTTGTGTAATTAAAGAACAAACTAAAGTTGGACCAACAATTGGTGCTGAGAATTCTAGTTCAGGATTAATCTCTTTTGGATTTGCACTTTTATTGGTGTTTGTTTACATGGTTTTCTATTACGGTAAAGCTGGTATCATTGCTGATATCGCATTATTTGCAAATATCTTATTCATCTTTGGTTCTTTGGCTTCGTTTGGAGCTGTATTAACGTTAGCAGGTATCGCAGGTATCGTTCTTACAATTGGTATGGCGGTTGATGCGAATGTACTTATCTTTGAGCGTATCCGTGAGGAACAAGCAAATGGGAAAGATCTTAAGTCTGCTATTGATACTGGTTTTAAGAAAGCTCTTTCTTCAATTATCGATGCGAATGTTACTACAATGTTGACAGCGATTGTCTTGAAGTCTTTTGGTTCAGGACCAATTGAATCTTTTGCAACTACTTTAATCATTGGTATTTTTACATCAGTATTTGCTGCATTAGTGATCACTCGTCTATTGATGTTGTGGTGGTTGAGTAAAGGAGATATCAACTTCGAAACGAAAATGACAAAAGGAGCATTCAAAAATTTAAACTTCAACTTTGTTGGGAAACGTAAAATGTTCTACATTGTTTCTGGAATTATTGTTGCTATTTCTTTAGGGGCAATATTTACAAGAGGATTAAATAAAAGTGTTGAATTCTCTGGTGGTCGTTCTTTCGGTGTTAAATTCGAGAAAAGTGCAGGAGAGCATATCGATGAAATTAAAGCAAACTTAGAATCTGTATTTATAAGTGAAGATGGAAGTAAAGCTTCTGTTGCTTTGAAAACAAAAACAAACAGTTACTATTTAGATATCACAACAAATTACTTATTGTCTCATGAGAATGGTAATGAAGAAGTGAAGATAAAATTGAAAGAAGGATTGAATAATTCGAAAGATTTAGTTGGTTCGTATGAGATTCTGGAATCTAGAAGTGTTTCTTCTACGGTTTCGAAAGAATTAGTTTCTTCGTCATCTCTAGCGATTATCCTTTCAATGATTATCATATTTGCATACATCTTGATGAGATTTGGTAAATGGCAATACTCTACTGGAGCAATCATCGCCATGTTACATGATGTTATTATTGTGTTAGGTGTATTTGCTTTGTTACATGGTATCTTACCATTCAACATGGATATCGATCAAGCGTTTGTCGCAGCAATTCTTACGGTAATTGGTTACTCAATCAATGATACCGTGGTTGTTTTCGATAGAATTCGTGAGGATTTAGGTTTGCACAAACACAGAGGTGAAGAGGAAGAGATTAATAAATCATTGAACTCTACATTGTCTAGAACAATCAATACTTCGATGACTACTTTCATCGTGTTATTAATTGTATTCTTATTCGGTGGTGCCGCAATTAAAGGATTCATCTTTGCGTTAATGATTGGTGTTATCGTTGGTACATATTCTTCATTATGTATTGCAACACCTGTCCTAATTGATTTCTCAAGTAAGAAATTAAGAGAAGATAAAGAAAAAGCAATTGCTAAAAAAGAAGCTGCAGAAGCAGAAGCTGCTTTAGAAAGTTAATAAACTTAATTTTTAAGTTAAAACGGGTAGACATTGTCTGCCCGTTTTTTTTTAAGTAAATATTTGAGACACCACATCTCAACAAAAAAACGTATTTTTAAATCATGAAAATAGTTAGAAATATTATTGCAGTCATTACAGGATGGTTGATTGGAAGTTTTGTAAACTTGAGTTTAATCGATATGGGAGCTAATTTTTATCCAATGGGAGTGATTCCAGGAGACCTTGAAGGTTTAGCAGCTGTAATGCCAACGTTGTCTGGAGAATTTTTTATCTTTCCTTTTCTAGCTCATGCTTTAGGTACTTTGGTGGGGGCAACGTTTGCAGGAATGATCGCAGCAACGCATAAAATGAATTTTGTATGGACGATTGGTATTCTATTTTTCGTAGGTGGTGTAATGATTAGCTTTATGCTTCCAGCTCCAACTTGGTTCATTGTTGTTGACCTTGTTTTTGCTTATATTCCAATGGCTTGGATTGCAGGGAAGTTTGTAAATAAAATGAGTACTGTTTCAGAATAATAATCTAAAGCTAAATCATTTCCACACCTTCAATTCCACACCATCTTCTCCGACTTCTAAATAAGTACAGTAATTAATCCATTCGCCGAGGTTGTAATACGTTGAATTCTGACCCAAATCAAATTCTAAAGGCAAATGTCGATGACCAAACACAAAATAATCGATGTGTTGCTTAGTGAGTTCTTCTTTACAGAATTGAATCAACCATTCGTTTTCTTCACCTAAGAATTTTTCATCATCTGAACCAGTTTTCGCTCTACTTGTTTTGGAAGATTTATCTGCAAGCCATATTCCAAAATTGGGGTGAAGGCGGGCAAATGACCATTGACAAAATTTATTTGCAAAAACTTTTTTTAGAAATTTATAGCCTTTATCACCAGGTCCTAAACCATCTCCATGACCAATAAAGTATTTCTTGCCGAAGTATTCTTTCGTTATTGGTTCACGGTAAATTTGAACACCAATTTCTTTGGGTAAATAATCGAATATCCACATGTCATGGTTTCCAGTGAAAATAATCACAGGAATACCTTTGTCCGTTAAATCAGCAATTTTACCAAGTAATCGAATGAAACCTTTTGGTACAGCACGTTTGTATTCAAACCAGAAATCAAAAATATCTCCAACTAAGTAAATTTCCTTTGCGGTAGGTTCAATATGATTCAACCAATCAACAATCTTTTTTTCACGGATTAGACTTGTTTCAAAATCTGGCGCACCAAGATGAAAGTCAGAAGCAAAATATATTTTCTTTTGAACAGCTTCCATTATCTAGTGACCAAATATACGTTCTAACTCAGCAGCTAAATCATGACTGCGTAGTTTTGTACGGATAATGTTCCCGTCCTTATCTACTAAAACAGTATAAGGAATTGATCCTACACCGTACAATCTAGCGACTTTTGCTTGCCAAAATTTTAAATCACTTACATGATTTGGCCATATTAAACCATCTTTTTCAATGGCAGCCATCCATTTAGCTTTGTCTTTATCCAATGACACACTGATGATTGTAAAACCATCGTCTTTGTATTTATTGTATAATGCAACTACAGCTGGATTTTCTCTACGACAAGGTCCACACCAAGATGCCCAAAAATCAATTAAAACAACTTTTCCTTTCAAATCAGAAAGTTTCATTGTTGTACCATCTATTTTCTTTTCTTCAAAGTCTGGCGCTGGTTTTCCTGGTGCAAATTTATCATTTGCTTGAAGTTGTAGCTTGTATGCGTTGAATTGTTTTAAAAGTTTCTGTATGGTCGGTGACTCTCCAAAACTTCTCGATAACTGATTCACAATTGACTCATACGTCGCAAAGTCTGAATTGATATCTATTGAGTTCAGTACTGGATACAGTGCTGCAGAATTAGCATTTGATCTAATGTAGTTTTTTTGATTGTTTTGAAAACGTTCAGAAAATAACCCCATGTTTTTATTGATCTCTGCTTTTTTAGAAGGATCCATTTTCAATTCCTCTTGAGCTAATGCAATTTTACCAGCCCATTGATCTTGTTCGCGAATGAATTTGTGCATATTGTTTGATTCAACTGAATTGACAATATTTAGAAATTGATCAAGGTTAGAACCATCACCATAAATTTGAAACACACTGTTCTGACGTAAGATGATGTGTACAGGATATCCTTTTACAACAACTGAATAATAGTCAGGAGTAGGAACACTGCCTTTTAATGCAAAAGTACCGTCATCATTCATAGGAGCACTCATGTGAGTGATTGTTTTCCCATTAATGTTTTGAATTAAATAAACGGAGTCTATTCCTGAATTAAAAATATTTCCAGTAATAGTCACATTTATTTGACTCCACGTTTGTAAAGAGAAAAATGTAAGAATAAATAATAAAGTTATTTTCATAATAATTTAATTTGGCATCAGCTCTTTCAATTTTTGTTCCAAAGATGAACCTCTAAGACCAGTTGCTATAATTTTACCTTCTTTGTCAATAAGAACTGTATACGGTATAGAATTAAAACCATACAATTGAATCATTGGAGATTCCCATTGCATTAGGTCACTCACGTGATTTGGCCAAGAAAGATTATCTTTTTTGATGGCTTTAACCCAAGCATCGTGTTTTTTATCCAAAGAAACAGAATAGACCGTAAAGCCTTTGTTTTTATACGCTTCATATAAACGTACTAAATTTGGATTTTCTCTACGACAAGGTCCACACCATGATGCCCAAAAGTCAATCAATACATACTGCCCTTTCAATGAAGAAAGTTTGATTACTTTTCCATCAGGATTATTCAATGCAATCTCAGGAGCAATTTTATCACCAGAATTAACTTCAATGAATTGATTGTAACCTGTTTCAATTTGATAAACTTGATTCGCTAATGTCATTGTTAAAGGAGAATCAGGGAATTCTTTTTCAAATGCAGAACTTACTTTTCTCAATACAGTTAAATTCTCTGGATTCCAATATTCAAAGCCCATCGTTGGAGTTGCAGATGAGGAAAGAACAAGGTTAAAAGGGTTGGAAGGGTCTTCATTCATTTTTGAAATAGCAAAGTCATCAACTTTCCCTTTTAAAACGAGGTATCTTTCTGTGAGCTCTGTGTCACTAATTGTTCCTTGTAGTTTGATTAAATCGCCTTGATCTTTATGGAAAACGGCATATTTCGCCATGTATTCAGTCATAACATCACCCCATTTAGTTCCTTTAACAATCGGATTTGTTTCATAGGATGCTAAATCTCCAGAAATTTCAATTCTATCTTGTGGTACAAGCGTTAACGGAATTATTTTACCTTGTATGTCATCAATTCTCAATTGGTACATTCCAAAACCAGGTATGTTTCCAATAATTTTGAAGAATCCATTAGCGTCAGCCTTATTTTTAGCAATACTAACTTGACCTTTTTCAGTCAATGCTTCTAAATAAAAAGTTTTATTTTCTGCACCTTTTATCGTTCCTTGAATTGCAAAATTATCACCATTCTCTAATGGGATATTTTCAACACTTTTATCATCATTTCCACATGAAACGAGTAGGAGTGAAATAAATAAGAATCCTAATATTCGGTTAATCATCATTTTTTTATTGATTTTGTCTTGCGACATTTTTTTATAAATTATCCAATGTTTTGCGCATCAATTGATTTGAAGCTTTTGGATCAGCTTTTCCTTTTGAAATTTTCATTAATTGTCCCATAAAGAAACCAGTTAATTTCTTGTCTCCATTTTTATAGCGCTCTACTTCGTCAGGATGATTTTCAATTACTTCGTTGATATAACCAAGAATTGAATCTTCGTTTGAATCTTGAATCAAGTTCAATTCTTCCGCAATTGATAACGGTGATTTTTCCGGACTTTCAAGCAATGCAGGAAATACTTTTTGGGAAGAAACTGTTGAAGAGATTTTACCTTCATCAATAATTGAAATTAACGCACATAATGTTTTTGGAGAAATAGGAAACTCATGCATTTCGAGTCCTTTTTCATTCAAATGCGACTTAACATCGCCCATTAAAAGATTTGCTGCACCTTTGTAATTTTTTGTAAATGAAATCATTTCATCGTAAAAAAGAGCAATTTCTTTAGAATCTGTAATATTTGTTGCGTCATATTCAGAAAGACCAAAATCATTGGTGTATTTCAAGAATAAGTCACGCGGTAAAGCAGGCATCTCAGCTTTAATTGCTGCGATTTGCTTCTCATCTACTGTGATTGGCAATAAATCTGGTTCAGGAAAAAAACGATAATCATTCGCTGCTTCTTTTGAACGCATAGAGATTGTTGTATTCTTTAAAGCATCATAAGAACGAGTATCTTGTTCAACAATTTCACCTTTTTCAACAAGTTCAATTTGTCGTTCAATCTCAAATTCGATTGCTTTCTGCACATTTCGAATAGAGTTCATGTTTTTTACCTCCACACGACGTCCGAATGTATCTGCTCCTTTGAGCATCACAGAAATGTTGGCATCACAACGTAACGATGATTCTTCCATGTTTCCATCACAAATATCGAGGTAACGAACTAGTTTACGAACTTCTGTAACATAGTTGTAGGCTTCTTTTGAACTTCTAATGTCTGGTTCAGATACGATTTCAATCAAAGGTACTCCAGCACGATTTAAATCGACTAAAGTATCGTGTACATCTACATCGTGAATACTTTTTCCTGCATCCTCTTCCATGTGGATACGGGTTAATTTGATCGACTTCTCATTCCCTTCATCGTCTTTGATGAAAATTTGTCCATTTGTACAAATTGGCGTATGATCTTGAGTTATTTGATACCCTTTTGGTAAATCGGGGTAGAAATAATTTTTTCTATCAAATTTCTGAAAAGGAGTAATGTCAGCACCACAGGCAAGTCCCATTTTAATGGCGTACTCTATGGTTTTTTTATTCATTTTAGGTAAGGTCCCAGGATGCCCTAATGAAATAACACTTACATTAGAATTAGGATTAGACCCAAATTCATTTTTGTCCGAAGAATAAGCTTTACTCTTGGTTAACATTTGTGCATGGACTTCCAATCCAATTACAGCTTGATATTTTGATCGAATTTCTTCAGTCATCTTAAACGCGAGATATAAGTTCTTTCATTATAATTGTCATTTTCGGCTCTTGTCTGTTGGCTACTTCAATAACATCTTGTAAACTTGTTTCCTGTATCATACCAGGGACTCCTAGATCTGTAACAATTGATATTGCAAAGCAAGGAATATTCATGTGACGAGCAACAATTACTTCAGGAACAGTTGACATTCCAACTGCATCAGCACCAATTGCACGAACATATTTGTATTCTGCAGGAGTTTCCAATGTTGGACCTGTTAGACCTGCATAAGTTCCTTGAGAAACTTTAATGTTGTTTTCTTTCGCAATTGTTTTTGCCAACTCAATCATTGTTGCATCATAGGTTTTCATCATGTCAGGGAAACGAGGTCCTAATTCATCGATGTTTTTACCAATAAGTGGGTGAGCAGGGAAGAGGTCAATGTGATCATCTAAAATCATAATTTCACCAACTTCGAAATCAGGATTCACACCACCGGATGCGTTACTTACAAATAAACGCTCAATTTCTAAAAATTTCATTACACGAACGGGGAAAGTAACTTCTTTCATTGTGTAACCTTCATAAAAATGAAAACGGCCTTGCATAGCTACAACTTGTTTTCCTCCGAGTTCTCCAAAAATTAATTTACCAGAATGACT
>Ga0256845_1003502_pt1 | contig 10598 bp, 7 predicted proteins | sample RiftiametaG_FD_189101 | JGI IMG/M metagenome (GOLD analysis project Ga0256845, IMG submission 189101) | Tube worm associated microbial communities from hydrothermal vent at the East Pacific Rise, Pacific Ocean - Riftia | ecosystem: Host-associated > Annelida > Integument > Unclassified ... | reverse complement strand
TTACCCGATCTTATACCCTGAAAGACAATATGACATTGTTGTTTTATAACGAAATAATATATGTATCTGCCATGATTATATTTTATATCCAGTATGGTTTGTAAAATATAAAAATTTGTCAATATATGTAATCTCTTTATTAATTGAGACGGTTTGTAAAGATTGGTTCCAATTGGGTTGTCTATAAGATTATGTATGACCCGGGGTCGAGCTTCAGAAGTCTTACCTGTATCTGCTCTGTTAATATTTTTTGACCGAGAATTGCTGATAAAGGATAGTATCAAGCAATTTTCAGTCAAAACGTATTTTATTGAAAAAGTTCAATCTGGTAAGTTGCAGGTATTTATGCAAGCCCTGTTCTGCGTGAGGTCGGTCACTCTATAAAAATCAGGCTTGCAAATTAAGCGGCAAATGATATATTGATCCCATAAAAAAATATGGGAGGAATTGAATAATAAAAATGCCTAATATCCTAAAAGCAATATTAAATATAAGAAAAAATCCCATGGTTGAATTGAAAGAAAATTATTCTGGACGGAATACTATTAATAATATTGGTCAAGCGCTTGAGGTATATATACAGGATGCTTTTGCTGGAACCATAAGTGAAAAAAACAAGACACAGAGAAATCACAAAATTAATGATATTTTTTCATATTTGGGGAATCAAAACAACCCTCCTGATATCATCGTGAAACAGGGAGATGCTATTGAAGTAAAAAAAATACAAAGTATCAGTTCTGCAATAGCTCTGAACAGCTCATACCCTAAGCATAAACTTTATTCTAATGACCCAAGAATAACAAATGCTTGCAAAATATGCGAAGACTGGAATAGCAAAGATATTATTTACGCTATTGGTGTCACAGATGATAAACGATTAAAATATTTATGGTTTGTATATGGTGATTGCTATGCTGCCTCAAAAGAAATTTATACACGTATAGGTGAAAAAATAAAACAAGGAGTTATTGAGATACCTGATATTGAATTTTCCGAGACTAAAGAACTGGGGCGTGTTAATAGAGTTGACCCCCTGGGTATAACTTATTTACGCATCAGAGGAATGTGGCATATAGACAACCCAATAAAAGTTTTTCAAGATGTATCTGTTCCTAATGATGCTTGTGATTTTAGTTTGACTTGTATAATGCGAAAAGAAAAATATAACAGCTTTTGTGCAGCTGATAAACATGAAATAGAAAACAATCAAAGTATTAGTATTAAAAATATAAAAATAAAGAATCCCGATAACCCAGCTCAACTACTTGATGCAAAATTGATTGGAATTGAGGTGGCATCGTGCGAATAATATCATTATTTTCTGGGGCAGGTGGATTGGATAAGGGCTTTGAGGCAGCAAACTTCAAAATTTCATGGGCAAATGAATACGATAAGGATATTTGGGAAACTTATGAAAAAAATTTCCCTAATTCTTTGCTTGATCGGCGGTCTATTCGTGATATTACGTTATCTGACATGCCAGATTGTGATGGTATTATTGGTGGTCCGCCTTGCCAAAGCTGGAGTGAAGCAGGTGCTTTAAGAGGAATTAAAGATAAAAGAGGGCAGCTTTTTTTCGAATTCATAAAAATTTTACGAAATAAAAAACCAAAATTTTTCCTTGCAGAAAATGTTTCAGGAATGTTGGCAGCACGCCATAGAGAAGCGTTGAAAAATATTCAAAAATTATTTATTGACAGTGGGTATATTTTGTCATTTTCATTATTAAATGCTTTAGATTACGGTGTGCCTCAAGACAGAAAAAGGGTTTTTTTTATTGGCATTAGAAATGATTTGAATTTTAAGTTTGAATTCCCAAAACCATTACGCTCAAAGAGGTTTTTAAAGGATATTATAGCTGATATAAAAGGATCTGCTCTACCCGCTAAAGAAAGAAATTATACAAATGGTAGTCAATGCTCTTTGCCCAATCATGAATATATGATTGGTGGCTTTTCTTCGATTTACATGTCAAGGAATCGTGTCAGATGTTGGGAAGAGCCATCCTATACAATTCAGGCAGGAGGTAGGCATGCGCCAATACATCCTCAGGCACCAAAGATGAAATTTATTGAAAAAAATAAAAGAATATTTGTTCCTGGCAAAGAAAATTTGTACAGGCGGTTAAGCATTCGGGAGTGTGCAAGAATACAAACATTTCCAGATGATCATATTTTTTATTATAAAAATTTAATGGCTGGTTATAAAATGGTTGGGAATGCGGTGCCATGTAATCTGGCATATTGTTTAGCAAAAGCAATTAAAAAACAGATTAATGCAAATATGGCGACACAGAATAAAACATTGGAGCAGACAGAGGGTACTGAGCGGATTTCCAAAGTATCGGCTTTAATATAAATTGTAATCATACATAAAGATATGATGTTTGATTTTATAATCTTATCAGGGCGATGATCAGAAATATAAACGAAATTATACCCATAATAAGCAAAGAAACAGAGTGGTCACTTTTTCTTCTGCCCCTGTATATACTTACAACTAATCCGAAACTACTGATAACTATACCGGGCATGACAAAATATATAAGCAGAGTTAAATAATGGATATCCCAGAAGGTTCTGAGTTTTAATTTATAAAAACGATCAAAAAAAGTTTCAAACTCAGGCTGTGCCCTGTGAAAAATTAGAAGAATTATTAATAAAAGGACCCAGGCAATTATGTTCAGCAGGATAAGGGATTTTGCCCAGAAATCTTTTTTTTGTCTTCTTTCTTCCATGGGTTTTTATTTACCAATTTTCCATAACTTGATCTACCTCGTGTTTGATTTTGTTTTTATCCCAGTTTTTTATTGTTGCGACTTGATCTGCAATTTTTTCCATGATTGTTTTATTGGGGCAGGAAAGTATTGTAATGGGTATTCTTCTTCTTACCAGGTCTTCAAGAGTTATTACCATTTCATGTCTGGCACTATATATAATTTCAGCTTTTGAGAATGGCAGGTCAGGAGATATCCTCTGGGCAAGGGAAGTGTTCTGCTCAATAATTTCTCTTATTTGTTTTATCTTTGTGCCATGTCTGAAAATAAGGAATGAAGCGACTTCTTTATCAAGCCCTGAATTTATATTTTCTTTTAAGGCAGATTTTTTCCATTGGGCAAATGAACTCCCAGGGCTTGACGGCAGGGGTAACGTTGCTGTGGGCGGAGTCTTAGGAGGTTCCATATCAAGGGATTCCATGACTTGATTGACAATATTTGCAGCATCGGCTCTGGCTGAGGTGAACTTTCCTCCCACAGATATGAAAAGCCCTGGCTTGGGCTCAAACATAGTCCATTCCCGTGTAACCTGGGAAGGAGGTTTGCCCGGCTCATTTTTTAAAGCTCTTAATCCTGCAAATTTGCTGATTATTGAAGAATAATCCCATTGGCAATCTTTTAAATATCTATTGGTCTCTTTTAATAAATAGTCAATATCTGATTTCTCAACTTTGATTTTATCAGGGTCTCCTGTATAATTTGAATCTGTTGTGCCCACGAGTGTTTTCCCATACCAGGGAACAAGGAAAAAAATTCTGTCATCATTTTCTGTCATTAAAAGCAGGGCATCTCTTGTGGGAAGCTGAGGCATAACAAGATGAATCCCTTTACTGAATCTCATATAATTTGTTAAAAAATGGTGGTTCTCAACAAGGTTTTTCCAGGGACCTGTGGCATTGACTATCCTTTTAGCTTTTATTGTAAATGTGTCTTTGGTAAGTTGATCCTGAACTATTGCTCCTGTAACAATGTTTTTATCAGTAATATATTCATCAGCTGCAAGATAATTTGCAATAATTGCACCTGACATATAAGCTCTTTCAATAACATCAAGGGTAAATCTTGCATCATCCATCTGGCAATCACCATAGCATGAACCGCTTTTAAGACCCTGAGTTTTTAAAAATGAATATTTTGAAAAAATTTCATGCTTTGTAAAGGAGTTATGTCTGGATACGGGTTGCCCTCTTCCTGCAAGGAGGTCATACATCCACAGACCTGTCTTGAGCATTGCAGGACCTAATTTATCATCCTTATAATGGGGCATAAAAAAATTCAATGGAATAACCATGTGAGGGGCAAGTTCAGATAATAATTTACGCTCTTCCAAAGATTTTTTAACAAGATCAAACCGCATTTGTTCAAGATATCTTAACCCGCCGTGGATAAGTTTTGTGGATGCAGATGAAGTACCGCTGGCAAAATCTTTTTTATCAATCAAACCAACCCTGAGACCTCGTAGTGCAGCATCACATGCAGTCCATGCTCCATAAATGCCTCCGCCTACAACCAGAAGGTCAAATTCTTCTGTTTTTAATTTTTTAATCTCTCGTTTCATATTTAATCCTTTTTGTGAGCCATTCAGCTCTATCGGTCATTATTCCGTCAAGTTTAAAACCAAGAAGTTTTTTAAGCTGTTTTTCTGTATTACACGAATATGTAAACACTTTTATATTATGCATATGGGCAAAGTTTACAAGTTCTGATGTCAAATTATTTAAATTTATGCACACTCCTGACAAGATGCTGAAATCAAATGTTTTGTTCAGAATATCTTTGATTTTAATGCACCATTTTTCCTTGCCATTAAGATTTAATACACATTTTATGGTGTTTGACATGGAATAAGCCTGTTTTAAGACATCCGGATCAAAGGAAAGAATAAAGATGTTTTTCTGCACTGCCAAACTAAGGTTTAATACTTGTTTAATAACCTTTTTAGTTAGAATTACAGATTGATTTGAAATTCTTGTGAATCTATCAGTTTTTATTTCAATATAAAGTGGTATGCTGCTGCTGAATAATTCAAGAGTTGTTGCGAGAGTGGGTATTTTTTCGTTATTCAGGTTAAACTGCTGAAGATCATCAAGGGTATATGAAAAAATACGTTTTTTTCTTCCCGTGAGCCTGAAGCTTGTATTATCATGAAAGATAACAGGAATATTGTCCTTTGTGAGCTGAACATCGGTTTCAATTCCGTCTGCATTATAATGGATTGCTCTTTTGAATGCACTAAGGCTGTTTTCCGGCAGTCCATCACAGTTTCCTCTATGGGCTATGATATATGGTATGTTTTTTTTAGTCATACCTCATTAAAATGACAGGTTTTATTTGTTTTGTAAACTTTTTAGAAGCTCTTTGCCACTGGCATCTGGCCACAAAATGGATTTAATTGATTTGAAAAGCATTTCAAATTTTATCGGTTTGGGGACATAGCCATTCATTCCAGCCTCACAACATTCTTTTTGTGCATCCTGCATGGCATCTGCTGTTAATGCAATAATAGGTATGTTGCTATTTAAAACATTACAATCACCTGCCCTGATTTTTTTTGTGCAGGTAATTCCATCCATTCCAGGCATTTGGCGATCCATAAGAACAAGATCAAATTCTTGTTCTGCAAGTTTTTCAAGGGCTATTTGTCCATCAGGTGCGGTTTCAGTGATAAAACCTATTTTATTAAGCTGCATAACAGCTACTTTTTGATTAACCGGATTGTCTTCAACAAGCAGGATTCTGGTTCTTTTAATATTATCTTCAAGTATGCTGTGTTTTGTAATTAATTGTTTTTTTTGCTTTGTTTTCCCTTGGTGCTTGCCTGAAAGGACCATAGAAATGGTATCAAATAAAGTTGATTCCCGAATAGGCTTTGTTAAATATCCGTCAAAACCTATTTTTTTCATTTTTTTGTAATCACCTTTTGCACCTCTGGAGGTCAGCATGATTAGCTTGCTATTGTTATAAGCAGAAAGCTTACGAATTTGTGTACCAAAGTATGCTCCATCAAAATCAGGCATATTGCAATCTGAAATGATTAAGGGAAATGGTTTGCCATGGGTTGCAGCAAGGTTTGCCATCTTTATTCCGTTTACAGCAGTGTCTGAATCATGGACAACAAACCCCCAGGCTTCGAGAAAACCGCGAAGAACATCCAGATTAATAGCAAGATCATCAACAATTAATACTTCCATCCCCCGCATATTTTTTAAAGGGTATTTTATTTTTTCAACTGCGTCCAATTGTTTCTTAAGGAGCACAGTAAAGGTGAAAGTTGACCCCATGCCAACTTTGCTTTTGACCTCAATATCTCCTCCCATTAGTTTTGTAAGCTGTCTGGAAATTGCAAGTCCTAAACCTGTACCTCCAAATTTCCTGGTAGTGCTGGCGTCTGCTTGATGAAAAGATTTGAAAAGTTTTTTTAGATCTTTTTGTGAAATTCCAATCCCCTCATCTTTTATGGCAAATGCGACAAGGGCGCTATCTTCTGTTTCTTTTACCAGTGAGGTTTTAATATAAATTACACCTTTTTCAGTAAATTTTATTGCGTTTCCCACAAGGTTTGTTAGAATTTGACGAATACGCCCCGGGTCTCCAATTACAAAGGAAGGTATTTTCTCTCCTATTTCGTAAACGATTTCCAGCCCCTTTTCGTGTGCTCGAAGGGCAAGAAACTGCATTGCATCGTCCATCATATTGCGCAAATTATAATCAAGTTCTTCTATTTCTAATTTTCCGGCTTCAATTTTAGAAAAGTCAAGAATATCATTTATTACTACTAAAAGACCGTCGGCGCTGGTTTTAACAGCTCTGAGCATTTCGGTCTGGTCGTCATCAAGATTTGTATCTAATAATAATTCAGTCATGCCCATAACACCATTCATGGGGGTACGGATTTCGTGGCTCATGTTAGCAAGAAATTCGCTTTTCGCTTTGTTGGCAGCCTGTGCTTGTTTTGTCGCAAGTTTGAGTTCTTTTTGGATTTTTTTGATTTTTGTTATATTAGTAACAGTCGATATAACACCTGCAGGCAGACCATTGTTATCAAGGCGTGAACGTGCAGTAATCAGGACGTCAATTTTTTCTCCTCTATTATTAATAAATACAGTTTCATATTGGGTAAAAATATTGGAGCTTTTATTTTTAATTTGCTTATTGACTTTACTTTGCTCGGGCTGGGCAACAAAAAACAGAGAGTTTTTTTCTAATATATATTCTTTTGGGTATCCTAATAGTTCAATTGCTGCCGGATTGACATATTTAACAATTGAATTAGTATCCTCAACAAAAACAGCTTCTCCCATCGTCTCTAAAAGGCTTTCAAGCTCTGTTGATTTTTCAAATAATTTTTTTTTCTGCTGTTCAATCTCTTTTGTTCTTGCCTTGATGATTTTTTCCTGATTTTGAATAAGGTCCTTGAGTTTTTCCTGGGCATTGATCTCTGCTGAAATATCAGTATATATGCTAAAGAGGCAGATATTTGTAATGCCTATAAATATTGGCACAACTGTTATCTGAACGTATATTGGTTCAAAATTAGATGAATATCTTTTTGCGGTGAAATTTATGATTTCACCATCTTCGCTTTCCATGGATTTTTCCATGGCTTCTTTTTTAATATCTTTTTTATCAGGGGCAACAATAAGATCATCAATAAATTTACCTAAAACTTGGTCAGTGTTATACTTAAATAGTTTCAGCCAGGAATCATTTGCAAAAATGATTTTGTGGTTAAGGTCTGATATCGCCACTCCTGACGGCATATTGGTGAATAGATAAATAAAGAAATCAAGGCAGTCGTCTATTGTGGGAAGCATATTGGCTAAAACAGTTTTAAGAGCATTCCCATCTGTATTTGCTGCCATAAGTCAGATCCTGATTTTTAAATTTGTAAAAAACAGAAATTATCTAAGCTAATACCAAACAATATCATAATACATAAATAAGTGCTATATTTTAGGTGATAAATTTTTAGAATAACTATTATAAAATCAGATAATTTATTTGTTCTGAACGCCCTGTAAAAAATCACTTGATTATGTCAAAACATTCATTTATACTATTTTTATATAACAATTTAATTCGTTGAGGAATGGTAAAACCAACAAGTTTTTATCTGGGACGATTGCAAAACTAAGAGTGAATGGGGTCTATGACAAAATAATGGCGCCTGCTGGAGCGGCTTATGATAATTGGCAGCCATACTTTAGGTTTTCACCATAACAATATTAATTTGCTCTGAACCAATAAAATAATAATTTAATAATGCCAAGATTTATTTATATTTATACCGCGAATTAAATTCGTAAAGGAGCTACCTATGAAACATATTACAATGTTATTTTCTTTAATTTTTGTTTTAGTATTTTCTAACTTTGCATTTGCTGAGTCCTGCAAACTTGTTTCTTTTCCAATTCCACTAATGGTTGAGAGTTCAGATAAAGGAATATTTATCGAATTAACCAAGGAATTAGGGAAAAGAAGTGGTCTTGATGTAAGCATAGCAGTCCTGCCCACTAAAAGAGCAATCCATGAATTTGACAATAATAAATTTGATGGGTTCTTCCCTGGGCTTGATATAATGTTTGATCAAGAGGTTACTCAATCCATTGAAATATATATTAAACAGGATTTTGCTTTTATTGTAAAAGGTAAAGACCCGGTAACCACAATTCAGGATCTTACAGGTAAAAAAATTGGTATTACATTGGGATATCCCTATGCAAAAGAAATCATTACCAATAAATCGCTTAATATAGAAAGTGCCAACAATGATGTAATCAATATGAAAAAATTATCAGCCGGTCGCATTGATGTATTCATTGTTGAAGAAAAATCTGGATTAAAAGCTTTAGACCTCAGTGGAGTCGTCAATATTGTTTATCCAAAAGGTAAGCCTCTTTCAAAACAAAAAGTCTATTACGCATTTCACCCTGACAGCAAAGGGAAACAATTTGCAGCAAAGATATCAGAAGCTTTGTTAAACATGAAAAAAGATGGAACTTTTGGAAACATAATGTCCAAAGCAAAATAATAAATATCTGCATAATAGTTTAAAAATGGTTAATGAGGATAGAATAATGGGAAAAATTATGGAGAATATGAAATTAAGTATTTCAGTTAAGACTACTGCTGTTAGCTGTATAGTAATATTGTTACTTTTAACATTGAGCAGTATTATTTCTATTAAACTTCAGTCAAGTCTTTCAACAATTATGATTAAAACTTATGTCCAATCCCAGAAAAAATCGCTTGAGACCTATGAAAAAAATCAAAAACAATCCCTGGAAGAAATGGCAAAAATAAATGCAGAAATTTGCAGTGGCATAGCACAATCTTTAATATATAATTTTGATCAGGATAATCTTAAAGTCTTGCTGGCAAGTTTTATTAAGTTTGATGGAATAGTGGGCATTAAAGCACTTGATGCAGATGGTAAACCTTTTGCTGCTGCATGGGAAAGTTCCGGGATTAAGACAGGTGAAAAAATACCATCTGAAATTACTCTAAACAAAGACCTCTCTTTTGATCAAACTGCTGTTCATGATGGAGAAAAAGTTGGAATTATACGAATATACTATACAGACCAGCTTGTTAAAAATGAAATTTTAAAACAGAAAATAAAAACAGAAAAAAGTATTGCAGAATTTAGTGGTATTGCTGCAAAAAGCATAAGCAAATCAATTAAAACTCAAATTTTAGTAGCAGGTAGTATTGTTATTGCTTTGATTTTATCAATAGTTTTTTCTCTGCGATTCATTGTTGCAAACCCAATAAACAATACTGTAAAAATGGTTAAGGATATTGCTGAAGGCGAGGGAGATTTAACGAAACGCCTGGAGCTGAGGAGTAAAGATGAGATAGGTGAACTTGGGCAATGGTTTAATGTGTTTATTGAAAAACTTCAGGGTATTATTTCTAATATAGCAGGGAATTCAGAAAACCTTAATTCCTCTTCCGGCGACCTTTTGAATATTTCAAAGGAGATGTCTGAAGGTGCTGAAAAAATGTCTTCCAAAGCTAATACCGTCGCAACAGCAACTGAAGAAATGAGTTCCAACATGACTTCAGTCGCTGCCGCTGTTGAAGAATCGGCAACAAATATTAATATGGTTTCAGCAGCAGCTGAAGAAATGACCTCAACTATAAACGAAATATCTGAGAATACAAACAAAACCAGAACAACAAGTAACCTGGCTGTTTCCAGAACAAAAAAAGCATCGGAAAACATTGGGAACCTCAGCAAGGCTGCTAAAGATATTGGGAAGGTTGTGGAAACTATTACTGATATTTCAGAACAGACTAATTTGCTTGCATTAAATGCTACCATTGAAGCAGCGCGTGCCGGTGAAGCCGGCAAAGGTTTTGCTGTTGTTGCAAGTGAAATAAAAACTTTAGCAAAGCAAACAGCAGATGCTACACTGGAAATTAAGGAAAAAATTAATGGCGTTCAAAATTCAACCCTTGAAACAGTTTCTGAAATTAAGGAAATTACGCTTGCTATTAACAGTGTCAATGAAATGATTGATACAGTCGCTGGGGCTGTGGAAGAACAATCTATAACAACTAAAGAAATCGCAAGTAATGTGGGACAGGCTGCTAAGGGTATTCAGGAAGTGACAGAAAATATAAATCAGAGTTCTGCTGTGGCAAATGCAATTGCAGAGGATATAGCAGATATAAATCAAACAGCTAACAATATGTCAGAGAGCAGCGCACAAGTTAATACAAGTGCAGATGGATTGAATCAGCTTTCTGAAGAACTTAATAAAACAGTTGATCAGTTTATTATTTAAAAGATTTTAATGATTGGAATAATATA
>Ga0256845_1003501_pt1 | contig 10605 bp, 8 predicted proteins | sample RiftiametaG_FD_189101 | JGI IMG/M metagenome (GOLD analysis project Ga0256845, IMG submission 189101) | Tube worm associated microbial communities from hydrothermal vent at the East Pacific Rise, Pacific Ocean - Riftia | ecosystem: Host-associated > Annelida > Integument > Unclassified ... | reverse complement strand
AAATGTTGCAAAATCATCTAATGAATCACATAATATTATTTAATACGGGAAACGTAAAGGGTTTAAATCCGAATGAAAAAAGAGAATTTTCGGAAAAGATTTTGAAAAAGAGATGGAATCGGTTCTTAGTAACGGCGTAAAACACCAACGGCGGAAGCCTGTAAAAATATACATTAATAACAATTAAAATATTAAGTTTCAATCAAACACAATTTTTATATATGTCTATATATTTGGAGTTAGTAATAAGAATTAACAAGAGGAGAAATCATGATTTTTAAAAAATTTACCGTAAACGACAAAGAGTACGAAATCCGAGTCGAATATACCGGACAAGAACTAGTGGTTCGAGCCTATCATAACAATAAACCTGCCAACGGTTATTCCTATCACATCACAATAGAAACAGCCCGCAACCTAAGCGATCTTGCAAATCTGGACGCAATCAATGAGCTTGTCGCTATCGCTGAAAGCGATGTAACCGAAAAGCGGTACGAGAAATTGATTTCAGCAATTAGGTAAGAATAAATAGCAAATCCCATATGTTACATGTAATATAATGAAACAATTGGTGATAAATGGAAAACATGAACATTTCGATAAACTCAACACATCGCAATTGTTCTTACCCACCTTATTTGATAGTATAAGAATAATAACTATACACAGACGTTGAGGATAATTAGTAAAAAGGAAAGAAAATGGCATATCCAATAGAAAGAAAGCTTGTTGTAGGAATATCTTCAAATGCTCTATTTGATTTGGTAGAAGAAGATAAAACTTTTAAGGAAAAAGGATTAGATGCATATCGTAAATATCAAATTGAGAATAAACAAAAAGTGATTAAAAAAGGAGTTGCCTTTCCATTTATAAAAAGATTACTTCATATTAATGATGTCTATATAGATGAAAAACCGGTTGAAGTTGTCTTGTTATCAAAAAATAGTCCTGAAACAGGCATAAGAATTTTTAATTCAATAAAATACTATGAATTAGATATTACAAGAGCTGCATTTATGTCAGGAGAATCACCATTTGAATATATTCCTGCTTTCAATATTTCTTTATTTCTAGCAACAGATAAGAATGATGTGCAATTAGCTGTTAAAAGTAACATGCCAGCTGGTAGAGTGTTAAATACTCAAATTCATGATGATGATATAAAAGAATTGCGAGTAGGATTTGACTTTGATGGAGTTGTTGCAGATGATGAAGCAGAAAAAATTTATAAAGAGAAGGGAATTGAAAAATATTATGAATATGAGACTAAACATAGTCAAGATGCACTAAGGCCTGGTCCATTAGGGGATTTCTTTAAGAAACTTGCATATTTTCAAAAATTAGAGACTAAAAAGCAATTAAGTGATCGTTCATATAGAAAGATATTAAAAACTGCTATTATAACAGCAAGAAATGCACCAGCTCATGAAAGAGCTGTTAATACGTTAAAAGAATGGGGGGTAACAGTAGATGAAATGTTTTTGCTTGGAGGTATTGAAAAAAAAAGGATTTTAGAGGTAATGAAACCTCATTTATATTTTGATGATCAATTAATTCATTTGTCTGATGAAATAAAAAATATACCATTGGTTCATATACCTTTTGGTGTTTCGAATGTTGAACAGAAACTACCCACAACAACGGCTATAAGCAATGCGGGCGAAACTAAAAATGAAAACAATAAGTAAAAACAAACTATATAACGCTTTGAAAATGAAGTTAAAAAACCTGCACTGCTCATAGTCAAGTCTGTTGTAGGAAATTAAAATAAAAAAGGAAATATTATAAATTATATTTTAAACAAAATTAATGAAAGGATAAACCTTTTAGAATCCATTGGAGAAACTTCTTCAATAAAACAACACTATCAATCAAGCATTGAGTTTTTACTCATTTATCTATTGGGATATTTATGGAATAAAAATTTTAATAAACTTGACGAAGAAGATAAAGAATTCATAATTCAAAATATATTAAAACCGAGTATTGGTAGTATTGTTGTTATATGCAGAAAATTAGATGTAGAAAAAAATATTTTAAAGGGAAAGTTGAATGAAACCTTCAATAAATATCCTATAATTAGAAATGAAAAAATTGGATAAATATAACGAAAAAATTTAATGAGGAGAAAATAAATGGATAAAGAATTTTTAGAATTATCAAAAAAGTACAAATTTGAGAATATTAAAACTCAAATAGATAATCTTAATAAGGACATATCATTAAATATTGGATTTTTAGGTGAGTTTAGTTCAGGTAAATCAACACTTATTAATGCTTTGATTAATAAAAGAGTATTACCGGCAATGGAAAAACCAACAAGTAAATCAATAATTGAACTTATACCAAGCTCATCTATTAAGGATGATGTAGAATATTTTGAATTAGCCAATGGTGATTTAGTAGAAATATCTCCTATGGATTTCCAAGAAATTGCATTAGGAAGATCCGATGGTAAAGCAATTGTAAAAGTTAAACCTACAAATATCATAAAAGAAGGTTATAGACTAATTGATACTCCCGGAATATCGTCAATTGATGAAACAGATACAGATATAACTTATGGATATTTACCTTTTCTCGATGGAGCTGTAATTTGTCAGGATATAAACAATGGAACTCTTAATGATACAATTATTTCTTTTTTAAATAATAATGCGATAAAACCAATTGCCGATAATTTTATTTTTGTATTAACAAGAGCTGATGATAAGGATAAAAAATCCGTTGAATCAATTAAAAATAAGGTAATAAAATTATTAAAAGATAAAAACATTGAATTAAAACTAAAAATGAATAATATAGAACAAAAAGTTATAACTATATCAGCCGAAGAATATTTAAATAAAAACAAAGAATATTCACTTGAAGAAATTGAAAAAGCATTTCAAACAATTTTTATAGATAGAAAAATAACTATGCAAAAACAAAGAAAAGAAAAAGAACTTATTAAAATCGGTAATGAGTTAATTTTTGCATTAAAAGATTTATCTGAAAACTTTTCACTTGATGATGAAGAATTAACAAAGAAGGAAATTGACATAAAGAAAGATATTGAGAAATTAGAAGAAGAGAAAGATAAATTTGATAAAAATTTTTCAAAATATAGTAGTAAATTGTATGATAAACTCCTAAAAATTGCGGATAATTATATTTATACTTTTGGAGGTATAAGAAATGATAATAAAGAAAGAATGTCGGAAATATCAAAAGAATTTGCAGAAGAGATGTTAAAAACAAGCGAATCTTTTACGGAAGCTTTTATGAAAGGTATCAGTATTCCAAAACTAAAAAATATTGGCACAGAAATTGAAGAAACTATAAAAAACATTTTAAATATTACTGAATTAGGAAAGTTGATAGGTTTAGTAGTTGCAACTGCTGGTATTGGTGGTGCCGAAGGTGTTGCAGGTAATGCATTAGAGGCAGTAGAGGGTGGAGCAGTATTTGGTTTGAAAGACATTGGTAAGTCGAAAGTGTTAGAAAACGGAAAAAAAGTATTAAAAGAAGCGGAAAAAGAGAAGGATGGTTTTTTTCAAAGAGCATTAGGTAGTGTAGGTCAATTAATTCAAAACGTTAATCCTCTTGAATATATCGGAGACTATATTGCAGGAAAAGTTATTGTTAATAAAACAAAAATAATATTACCAAAAATAGCAAATAAAGTTAGTGATAATATTATTGAAGAGGTAAAAGATTATATTGACTTTGCTATATATGAACCTTTAGAAAACAAATTGAAACAAAAAGAAGAAAATATTGAAGAGGTAAGAAAAGAACAAAACAATAATAAGGATACTAAATTAAAGCAATTAGAAGAAACAAACAATGACCTTACTAACATCAGACAAATTTTAAAGAATAAAAAATAATATGAATAAAAATAATAATAAGGGTTACGAAATCTATAAATACATAGACGATATAGCATTTTTCCGTGACATTAATAATGATTTTGAAGATCGAAGGTTTGAAGATATATTGTTATCTTTAGAAAAAAAATCCATTGAATTAATTGAGAAATCTTTCTTATTGGAAAAAGGATATTCAAGAGTTAATGTTGCGATAATTGGTAATTTTTCAAGTGGAAAATCAACCTTTGTTAATTCATTACTCGGAAAAGAAATTTGTCCGATGAAAGTTAGTCCAACGACATCTTCCATTACAAAATTCATATATTCAGATAAGTCCAAAATATTACTCAAAGACGAAAAGGGAAGCAAAGTAATTGATACAGAGGAATATAAGTCTTTAGTAGAACATAAAACAGGCGAGACAGAAAAAACGCCTGTTTATGAATTTGAATATAGGTATCCCTTTGAACATTTAAGAAATATTACAATTATTGATACACCGGGTTTCGAAAATCCAAAAAATTCTAATGATGAAAAAATCACTGAGGATATTGTTGTTAATAATGCCGATATTGTTTTTTTTGTTACAGATATAAATTTAGGTATTATTGAAGATAAAAGTCAAATTAGAATTGACAATTTAAGGAAAAGGAATCAAAGAATTGAATGGTATTTGCTATTAAATAAAGCAGACAATAAATCTCTTGAAGCTGCTAATAAATTATTGAAAAAATTTAATAAAAAAAAGTATAAAAAATTGTTTGAAAAAATATTTTTATATTCATCAAAAAAAGTGCTTGATCATTTTAAGGAAAAATCAGAATTTAGAAACAAAATAATAAAGCCCATATATGAAGGCTTATTAGATGAAAATATTAATTCATCAATAAATTTATTTTGGAAAAAAGAAGGTAGATATAAAAAAACCATTATAATGGATGTAAACGATGAGATAATTGAATTAAAAAATTTTAAAAAAAGTGTATATTTATCTAGTAGGAAAAGTATTTTAAATGTATTGAATGATATTTCCAATAACAAAAAAACCTATATGAAAAATAAAATTGAATATTTAAAAAGCGAATATTATACTGAATATAAGTCGGTTATGAAAGAAATAAACAATGATATAAAAAAAATATTAGATGATAAAGACGACAAATCCGATGATTTTGAAAAATTCGACATAGATATTAATAAATTTTTTGATGAATTTGAAAAAATGATTGAAATTAATAATAAGAATAGCGAGATTATTTTTAAAAATTTTTATGAAAAGAATATTTATGCATCCGAAATTGAAAATACAGGTTTTTTTTATGATGACGCAGAAATAAAGATTAATGCGAATTTAAAAAATAAACTAATGTTTGATTTAGAAGAAATATTAAAAAAATATATAGATTTTATTAAAGATTGGTCTGAATATTTTATTATAGCACATAATTTTGATGGTCTAATAGAATTTTATAGTAGTGCTTTTACGAGGTTCATTAATGAAAGTGCAAAAGCTATAGCTGATTATGTATATAAATTTAAACAAGATAATTTAATTAAATTTAATTCTTTAAAAAAAGCCGAAGAAGAATTGCCAAAAATAATTGTTGAAATTTCAAAGGACTCAAATAATTCTTTGTTTTTTTATTTTGAGTTGTTTTTTGAAGAAATTAAAGAAAAATTAACAAATGAAAAAAATATTCGTAAAGGAATTTATTTTGCAAAGAATGAGAATATAAAAAACATTAAAGATAAAATCGAGGGATTTTTAAAAATGAAGGAGATATTATTATGAAAATGAATGAATATATTGAAAAAAAAGAAGCTTTATTAAGAAATTATGAAAATATTTTAAATATAGAGCTATTGCCTATTGACAATATTACAAGAGAAGATATTGATAATTATTCCGATGCATTAAAAAAAGAGCAGTTTCTTGTTAGTTTTTGCGGACAGATAAAAGCCGGTAAATCAACCTTAATTAATGCATTGGTTTTTAACGATGATATTTTACCGAGAGCTGATTCACCACATACTGCAAAGATTACAATATTAAAATATAGAGAAACGGCAGAGTTTGAAGTAGAATTTTTTAATATTAATGAATGGGAAGAATTAAAAAACGGTAAAGACGATTATTTTAAAAATTATATTGAAGAATATGTTAATGATAGCATTAAGAATGGAGTGTTTGTAGATAGTGTAGTAAAAACAAATAATTTCACAAAAAAAGTTAATGATATAAAAGAATTAAAAGATTATGTTGCAGCAGAGGGAAAATTTACACCTTTTGTAAAACAAGTTATAGTCTATTATCCGTCAGAAATGTTAAAGCATATAGATATTGTTGATACTCCCGGAACTAACGATCCAAATAAATTACGCTCTAAGGTTACAAAGGATTGGATACATAACTCTGATGCTGTTATTTTTGTTGTCTATGCAAATAGAGCTTTTGATAAAAGCGATATCAGTTTTATTGACGATTATCTTCTTGGTGTTCCGACAAATAATAGAATAATGGCTATTAATAAAATTGATATTGTTGATAGCATTGATGAACTTAAAAATTGGGTAAATGAATTAAAAAATTCGGAAGATTTAAAAAATAGAAAAATTTTAGACGATAGTTCTTCAATGGTATTCGTATCATCTCTCGGTGCTTTAATTAATAGAATGGATGAAAAAGGTATTGAAATTTCTGAAAACCTACAATTTTATGCTGAAAAATGCGATGAAGGAGGGTATCTTGATTCAGATAAAAACAAAATTGAAGAATTAACGGATTTAATAGAAAAAAAATTAATTGAAAACAAGGGTTCAAGTATTATCGCAACTCATAAGCAAAAAATAGAATCAATATTTGATAGAAATATCAGAAAAATTAATCTTGAAATAGAATCGGATAGAGAATCTATTGATAATTACTCGTTGAATATGGAAGAAATTAGCGAAAAAATCAAAAACATTCAAAATCAAAGAGTTACACTTGATAATACAATTAAAGAATATAGTAATGATTTTGAAAAGGAAAGAAATAATATTTTATTAGAATTTAATGATTCTTTGCGTTTGCACAAAGAAGGTGTTGTAAAAAATGTAAAAAAAGAAATTAATAGATTTAACGAATTTCCTCAGTTAAAAAACGATGTATTATGGATTGTAAAAAACGAAGTTGAAAAAAGTCAGACTGAATTATTAAAGACTGTGGATAAGTTTTCATCAAAATTAACCGATTCATTAAAAAGCCATACATCATATTTAATAAAAAAACTTCAAAAAGAATTAGTTTTAAGGCCTAATAGAATGGCTTTAATAGTAAATGAAAAAACAGATTTAATAATACAAGATTCAATAGATAAAATAAGTAGTCAACTTGATTCTAAAGTTATGCAAGCAAAAATAAAAGAAGTCACCTATTTCTATCAAAGATGGTTTACTACTGAAACTGGATTAGAAAATGCTAAAAGTAATATTATTAATGAAATTCAAAAAATTATTGATAATATTTTCAAAGATCTTAATAGTGTTAAAAGTAGTATAAAAGAGGCATGTAAAGAAAGCACTAATGAATTAATAGATTCTCTTCAAGAAGAAATGGCAAAGATTCAAAACGAGTTGGAAAAGATTGAAAAAGATTCGAGTAATATTAATGAAAAAATATTGGAAAAGCAAAATCATATAAATTCTTTGAAGATTAAGATGGAAAAGATTATTAAAGATAAAGGAGATTTAAATGAATAAAATTGAAATGGGTTTAGCAGTAATTACAAGTATATCTATTGCCGGTTGTTGCACTATTGTATATTTAAATAGGAAAAAGAAAATAAGTAAAAAGCAAAATATTGACAATAAAAATATTGAAATAAAAAAAAATACGAAAAAAAAATTAATACAAATTGAGGATAAATATTTTTCAAAATTTCTATCCTATGCAATGTTTAGTGAATGTATCAATAATAAATTATCAACATTCGTAGAACAAAAGATTGAAAGCATATACGGTAAGAACAAATCAATTCCTATTATTAAATTTTCAGAAGAATTTACAAGTGATGAATATAATTATTTAAGTGAAGCTATTAAAGAGTATTTAATAGAAAAAAACTTTTTAGACGAGTCAGAAAAACAAGCAGATGATAAATTTGAACAATATTTATTAGAAAAAGCAAAATTACAAGCAAAAAAAGAAATTTTGAAGTATAAAGAACAATAAAAGGAAATATTAAAAAATGAAACCATTAATTAAATTATTAACTATAATATTTAATGCAAGCCCAGATTTTATAAAGAAAATGGGAATAAATGTTTTTATTAGAAAAAATTTTGGAGGTATATATATACTTTAAAGATAAGTAAGTTTCAAGATATACCCGTTTTCGTTATATAAAAAATTTGGCTATTTTAAAATTTTTCCTCTTTAACTTCTTTTACGACAACTTTCTTATATTTTCCATTAAGCCAGTTTTTTATATCTGAAAAATACCACTTTGAAAACCGTCTGTCCGAAGGACCACCCGCCAGATTGGAAAACAGTTCATTTATCAATCAAAGTTTAAGAATAGAGGAGATTTGATAAAAGGTTGAATTTCACAAACGATCCGTTATATAAATCAGATATGGTAAAGATAAAAAAAACAGCAGGAACTTTTCTCCTGACATTTACAATTATAATTGCTGTTTTCTCTATTTCATATGCTCCATTAAGTAGTAACAATCGTAAACAAACGGATTATCAAGGTCGGTTTGATAATGTTCTAAATCTATCTTTTACACCGGATAGCAATAAAGATATTGCAACTACAATATTTTCAGATAAGGGTGCGTGGCACGGATATTCAACACCTGACGATCCTGAATATTCCGGAGGTTTCAGCGGCCCCCTTATTATGGATTTAAACGGTCGATGGCTCTCTAAAAATTTTTCACAACTTCATCTAAAAGACAGCAAAGGAATCATTAACCTATCCTCTGCTAAAAGAATCATACACTATTATCCGGGGAAAATTGTCCAAAAATATAAACACGGTACTCTTATCATCACTCAGACCCTTATATTTATAAACAACAGAACTGCAGCTTTCAAAACCGAGATATCAACTCTTATTGATCAGAAACAAGAGATAGATATATTTCTAACCGGATCTTTAATGCCTGAAATAGATTCGAAAATAGAAGTTGTTGAGAACAGGATAATTGTTAAAATTAATAAAAGGGGAAGAAGAGTAGTCCAAAGAACAATCCCTGAATTTAAAAATATTAAAACTTCTGATAGCGGACGCCAATATTCTACCGGTATTAAGAAAGTTAAAATATATAAAAACAGTCCGTTCTCATTTATTACCATTCAACAACACTTTCTGGAAACAGATGAAAAATATCTTCAAAAAATTGACTTCGAAAGAGAGCTTGTTAAAAATGCAGATCGCTGGAATAACTATTTTAGTTTATATTTTTCCGGAGAGACAAAATATAAACATAAAGAAAGATTCAACCGACTGGCCGCTAAAGCTATCATAACACTGATCTCAAACTGGCGTTCTCCTGCCAAAGATCTTTTGCACGGGGGGACATTCCCTTCAATATCCTATCAGGGGTTTTATGGTTTCTGGAGCTGGGATTCGTGGAAACATGCCGTTGCCTATTCCGGTTTTGCTCCTGAAATTGCAAAAACAAATATCCTCTCAATATTTGATTATCAGGATAGATACGGAATGGTATCGGATTGTATTTTCACCGATAAGAAAAGGAACAACCGGAGAAATTCAAAACCACCTCTTGCCGCATGGAGTGTATGGAAAGTTTATGAGGCAACTCATGATAAAATTTTTTTAAAAAAGATACTTCCGAAGTTAGACAGATACCATAACTGGTGGTACACATATCGTGATCATGATAAGGACGGACTGTGTGAATACGGATCTACGGACGGCACACGGATCGCAGCGGCATGGGAAAGCGGAATGGACAATGCTGTCAGGTTTGATAATTTAAAAATAGTAAAAAACAGCAAAAGGGCATGGTCATTTGCTCAGGAGTCTGTTGATCTGAATTCCTATCTCTATGCCGACAAAATATATCTGGCACTGATGCATGACCTTTTGAATGAAGGAAAAAAAGCGGAAAAATTAAGATTGCAGGCAAAAGAGTTGAAATCCAAAATATTGTTAAAAATGTTCAATAAAGAGAAGAGATATTTCTTTGATATATCAATAGACACGGAAAAACAGATTTTGATATACGGACCTGAAGGGTGGATACCGCTATGGGCAAAAATAGCAACCTTTAAAGAGGCAGAACCGGTAAAACAGATAATTCTAAATAGAAATAAATTCAACACTCTGATCCCTTTCCCCACACTGGCTGCTGATGATCCGAAATTTACTCCCGAGAAAGGATACTGGAGAGGACCGGTTTGGCTTGATCAGGCATATTTCGGAATAAAGGGTTTAAGAAATTACGGTTTTAACAAAGAAGCAGACCTTCTAACATTAAAGTTTCTTAATAATGCGGAAGGTTTACTGAGTAATGTTCCTATTCATGAAAACTATCATCCGATTACCGGCAAGAGATTAAATGCGGCCAACTTCAGCTGGTCTGCTGCTCATATCCTCATGATGTTAAAGATGGAATAAAAGAAAAATTTTAAATAATGTTCATCGTCTATTTGCGATAAACTATAAAACGTGCTATTATCTCAAAATGATAAAAATATTAGAAAGCATTGACTCTGATGAAAATTTGGAATTAATAG
>Ga0256845_1003500_pt1 | contig 10608 bp, 4 predicted proteins | sample RiftiametaG_FD_189101 | JGI IMG/M metagenome (GOLD analysis project Ga0256845, IMG submission 189101) | Tube worm associated microbial communities from hydrothermal vent at the East Pacific Rise, Pacific Ocean - Riftia | ecosystem: Host-associated > Annelida > Integument > Unclassified ... | reverse complement strand
TGATCGTTTTTATGTCCATTTTGAAAATACAGCACCAATTACGCCTTATTTATTAGGAGCGAAAGCACCAAATGTACTCAGTTTAAATCCTAATTACTACCATAAATTAAAAGTGGTCAATACTAATAATCCATATTCGAATACAAATTTATACAACAACAATTCTTTATTGATAAGGTCATTTTTTAACCCTAATGAAGGAGCTTACCAAAGTTTAGCGCATTGGCAATTGGGTTCAAGCGGACTGTTTAACTGGTGGGGAACAACTCCTGGTCAAAATTCTAGTTCAGTTGTTAATTCTCAAGGAATGTTATCTGCTTCAACCGAGGGGAATCAAGTAAATATGCTTGAAGAACCTTTTATTTTATCAGAATCTGGATTTTACATTGACCCAGGTGATTTTGGTGGAGATGGAACAGTAATAACAATTGGTCAAGGTAGTGGCGGAGCTGGTACTGGAGGCGGTACAGGTGATGGTACAGGAAATGGAGATCCTGTTGGAACAGGAAATAATAATAATGGTGGAGGAAACAATACTCCTTTGGATCCTGTTTCAGGTCAAGATGCCGATGGTGATGGAATACCAGATTTAGTTGATGGTATTGGAGATACTGATGGTGATGGAATTCCTAATTACTTAGATTGTGATAGTGATAATGATGGACTATTAGATCAATATGAAAGAGGTCCTGGAGCAATTCCCGTTACAGTTCCTGTGGATACTGATGGCGATGGAGTTCCTGATTACTTAGATTTAACAAGTAGCATCGTCTCTGGAGATCCTTTTGATATTTCTACAACTTCTCCTGATTTAACCTCTTTTGATGCTGATAATGATGGAATGATAGATAATCCAGCAGATAGTGATGGAGATTGTATTCCGGATGTAATAGAGGGGATTGGAGATAGTGATGGTGATGGTATTCCTGATTATTTAGATAATAATGGAGGGACTGGTACAGGAGATCCATCTACAGGGCCAGGAACTAATGGAAGTAACCCAACAGGTGGAGGTGGAAATAATAATAATGGAGGTACAGTATTTACACCAGGCCCAGTTGCAGGGGAGTATGTAATGACTGTTACCACGGATGATTGTGGAGAAGATGGTTACATTTTGTTTGTTGTTGATAATTCAGGGCAAATAGGCAATGTACAATTTTATCATGATGACCCTAATAATGGAGGAGCACCTTTAGGTGAAATGTCTGAAGATGTGGTAGAGATAGATAACCAAAATAGTGGTATAATATTACATAAAACTCCACCAGAAATACTATCACAATGTGTTAATACTATTAAAGTAGATATAGGACCAAATAATGGCTATGTTTTATTAACTAATGAGAGCATAAACATACATACTCCTTTTGTAGTTGATAGGTTTGAAATTTTTGGAACGAATTCATTTGTAGTAAATTCTTTAACACCAATAAATGGCGTTGTTAATATAACAGCGACTGATTTATCAATCTTATCTGTTGGAGGATACCGTTTTGAATTAGAGTTAACAATTAGTGGGCAACCAGAAGTAATAGAAGGACAATTTATAGTAAAATAATGAAAAAAAACACATCATATATCGCGATACTTTTAAGCATTTTAATAGGTGCTTATTTAATCAATGAGAAACGGAGTTCAACATCATATAAAATTGGTGTAATTCAAATGGAAAAATTGGTTTACGATTATCAGGGGATGAAAGAAGCAACAAAAAAATACAATACAAAGATGGATCTGTGGAGTAATCAAGCAGATTCTATCGAGACCAATCTTAAACAATTGTATAATCAGGTTAGGTTAGACTCTATTAATGGTAATCAAGAAGAAATAATGAAAAACCAGCAACGTTTTTATTTGGTGCAACGCTCATATTATGAGTTTAAACAAAATATTGATCAAAAAGCGCAAGAAGAGGATCAAAAAATGACAATAGGAGTTATTAATCAATTGAAAGAGCACATTAAAGCTTATGCACAACAAGAAGGTTATCAACTTATCATTTCTAATACACAATTACAAAATGTAGGGTATGTTGAAGCAGAAATTGATGTTACAGATGAGTTATTAATATTCGCCAACACAAGTTACCAAGGAAATGAATAAAAGTAGAGCTTACATATTAATAACTTTTATAGTGATTTTATTGAGCAGTTGTAGCTCTTCAATAGATGATTTTGGTGTTTACCTTAATTACCTTGCTAAGATAGATAATGGTTTGGTAAAAGAAAAAGCTGTAGCAGGAATACAGATGAAAATAAAATATTTACCAAATGATTATTTAGTTTATAATGAATTAAAAGGTAATAAAGCAATTACCAGTACAATGATAGATAATGTTAAAGCATCTTATAATAACACCATTACTTTTATGATGATAATGGGGCCAGATAAAGAAGAATCGTTTGATATTACTAGAGTAGGAGTTGTTGACTATCAGGAGTTTGCTCAACGCTTAGAAGAAATGAATTTTAGCATGAAACAATATGTTAATTTAAGTATAAATGGAAAAGAATATTATCCTGAGTTGGCACAAATGGAAAGTACTTATGGTTTAGAACAAAATAGAAAAATTTTATTTGTTTTTAAAGCTATAGATGAAGAAGGGAATAAGATTTTAAATAACGATTTTCAATTTGTTTATGCAGATGAATTATTTAATACAGGAATTAATAAGTTTAAATTTAAGTTAGACGATATTAATAAAATGCCAGCATTTAATTTTAAAATGCTATTGCAAGAAAAAAAGTAGTGTAAAAGTGCTTGATAAAAGAAAATAATATGAAAAACAGCTCAATGTTTGAAAGAATAAGAAAAAGTAAAAGCATTAAATTAATTATGGCTTTTGCTGCACTTAATTTATTAGTAGAAATTGCATTTCCAACAGTTGCAATGGCATTAACTGCAGGTGCAGGCTCTCCTGAATTTGCAAGTTTTGAACCCGTAGCTACTACGGATATGGTAAATGATTTTACAGGTGATTTCACCTACAACTTGCCTGTACTTAGTGTGCCAGGACCTGATGGCGGTGGTTATTCCATGTCTTTATCTTACCATGGAGGAGTTTCTTCTGAAGAAGAAGCCTCATGGGTAGGTTTTGGATGGACATTAAACCCCGGAGCCATTAACCGACAAAAAAGAGGTTTTGCCGATGATTTTAAAAATGTTGAAGTAACCAAATACAATAAAACAACACCCAATTGGACACAATCTTCAGCTTTTAATTTTAATATAGAGATTAGTAGTGCTGATCAAGAGAATGAGAAGAAAGAAAATAAAAAGAGTGAAAAAGCAAAAAGGAAAAAAGCGCGGAATGATGATAAAAACGGAAAAACTAAAATGAATTTAGAAAACCCTTTAAAAGGGAATGCTTCACAAGGAAGTGGAGGTAGTATTTCTTTTTCTTTTAGCAAATCCATCCGTTACAACAATTATTCAGGCTTTAGCATTAGTACTGGTTTTGGTGCAAATAAAGGCATGGGTAGTTTAAATATGAACCGATCAGCTGGAGAGAATACTTTAGGTTTCTCAATAAATCCAATTGCAATTTTTCAAAAACTTTCCCGAAAGAAAACTAAGAAATTAAATGTTTTATCTAAATTCGTTTTATTCCCTAAAATAGTAAGAAAAGCTTTAGCTTCAGTTAGTCAAAAAAGAGCAAATCGATCAGCACAGGCAGGTCTATTTTCATCTTCTTATTCTGCTAGATCTTTTGAAGCTCCAGCAGTGCCTTATTCAATAGCTAAAAGTTCAGGAAAGGTTTGGAATTGGTCGGCTTCTTTACAAATTAATGTTTATACTCCCATTGGTTTTCAAGTAGGGATTCAAGGAAGTTTAAACTCTCAAATTCCTGAATCAGAGGTTATTAATAGAGCATATGGATATATGTATAACCCATTAACTCAAGAGAGTGATATCTTAGCTGATTATCAACTGGAAAAACCTTCAACTTTTAACAAGCACGATAGAAATCTAGGAATTCCTTTTAACAATGCAGATGTATTTACGGCTACTGGTAATGGCGTAGTTGGAGGGTTTAAACTGTACCACAACCAAATAGGACATTATCAACCTCCTTATGTTGACAATAAACAAAAAATTAGACAGTTGGGAGTGGAAGTAGGCGTGGGAGGAACCCTGCAAGTAGGTTTTGATTTTGGGTTGGGTTTTCAAAGAACAACCTTAAGCGATTGGAGAGTTATAGATAGCGACTTTGATTACAGTGCTACAGAAAAGCCATATTTAAGATTTAATGGAGATATGGGTGGTCAAATAGATTATTCTGAAAGTACTAGCCTCTTAACAGCAAGTATCGGGGGCTCTTATTTAAATAGAAAGTTAGATTTAGGAAGTTTTGACCAAGGTGGAATTCCAGGAGGAAGAGCGGAGCTAGATACAGATAAAGCAGGTAGAACTTCTTTTATCGAATATGTTAAAGGTAGCCAAGTAGATGCTAATTTAATTACTGGAATGGTAGTTACTAATAAAGATGGAAATAAAAGTGCCTATCTTGAACCTGTTTTTGTACACCAAGAAACTGAGTTAACCGTAGGATTAAAAGACCCAGCTATCCTTGTTAATGATGTTACCCCTGGTGTTACAAGTTTGCCTGCTATTTTAAATGATGGAGATGCAACACCTGCCCAATTGGTAGTAAACCACCCTTTATATTTTGATAACCCTACTTTAAACAAAACCGCAATAGGTCAACGAATAGATCATCCTTATGCAAGCACTTACTTGCTCAGTTCAAATACAACTTTTGATTATGTAGATGTTAATGGAAATGGTGAACCAGACGAAGCCGATTTTGGTGGATGGACTAAGTTTGCTTACAGAACAGCTCATACAAATTATCGCTATAGAGCACCTTATACAGGTTTGTTTTATAGCAGAGGGCGTTTGTTTGATGGAGATGATCAAACTGGAGGGATGTCATCAGGAATTAAAGATGTAAAATACCTAACAGCTATTGAAACTAAAACGCACATTGCTTTTTTTGTTACAAATAACACAAGTAATCAAGAAATAGAGAATGAATATGGGAACAAATATGAAGAGCTTGATTTAAAGGGATCTAATGTTGATAACTCAACAGGATTGGCTGATGGGGCTAATCCACGTTTTGACGGAGTAGATGCAGTAGCAGTTTCAGGAGGAATTGATCCTGCCGCTAATAGTGCAACAGCAAGAGGCAACCATGAATTGGATAAATTAGAACGTATCGTACTGTATGCCAAAAATGATTTAAGTAAACCCATTAGTACTACTTATTTTGAGTACAACAATACTTTAGTCCAAAACATTCCAAATACTACAGGTTCAGGAAATCAAAGTGGTAAATTAACACTTAAAAAAGTTTGGACAGAATCTGGTGGAACCATTAAAAGTAAGGTAGCCCCTTATCAATTCGAGTATGAATATTTTAAGGACTACTCTCCAGAAATCATAGCTAAATATCCTGACTTGTTAGTTGGATACAGTCAATTTACTGAAGGATCAGGAATTTCTGCTTTTTCTGATCAAAATCCTAATTATCAGGAGGGACAATTAGACATGTGGGGAAATTACAGGTTTGATGGGAGAGAACGTTTTCAGAAGATGAATCCTTGGGTAAACCAAAGGGATAATAACCCTCATTTTGACCCTGCAGCATGGCAATTAAAGAGAATTATTTTACCATCTGGTGGAGAAATACATGTGCAGTATGAACAAAAAGATTACTGTTTTGTTCAAGATAAAAAAGCAATGTTGATGACAAGTTTACAAGATCATACAGATTTTAATAACAGTTATACTTCTGAGGATGATTTGTTTGTAACTAAAAATAAACATTTTATAAACTTATTGGATTTAGGAATAGATCCAAATGATGCAGGAGAAGTTGCTAGTTATGTAACAGCATTAACAACATACTTTGTTAATTTAAAAAATAAACTCTACTTCAAGATACTCTATTCTTATCGGGGAAACTATGTACCTAATTTAGATAATTTTAACCATAGATATGATTATATTACAGGATATACCTCTGTAAACGAGGTAGGTGTTTCTGGTAACAGCATATACCTAAGTTTAGGAGAAGGGTTTGATGATAAAACATTACCTCGATACATAGGTTTTAGAAAATTACATCAGGCAGCAGATAGAAACTTAGGTTGGGATGCTAAAAACTTAGAGAATGATGATAGGGATATTTTAGCCAGTGCATACGATGCTACTACTGGTAATAGCACAAACGATATTGGAACAAAAGGGATTGCCAATATTTTTAATCTTTTTGCTGATTGGGCAGATGGAGATATCAAAAATTATCCAAAAAATAAAGCGTGTAAAAGTTTAAATTTTGAACTTTCTTATTTTAAGTTACCAATAAGTAAAGCTAAAAAAGGTGGAGGTATTAGGGTAAAACGTTTATTATCTTACGATCCAGGTATTGCTGGAGAAACAGGTGATGCAATGGTATATGGATCAGAATACATTTATAAAAATACGGATGGGACTAGTAGTGGCGTGGCAACAAACGAGCCACAACAAGGTAGAGAAGAAAGTCCATTAACCACTATTGTAGAAAGAAATAAGCAATCGGGATGGAATAAGATGTTAAATGGTAGAGATACTAAAACTCATGCAGGGCCTTTAGGAGAAAGCTTGCTGCCAGGAGCTTCAGTTGTTCATGAACGTGTAATTATTAAAAATATTCATACGGGTAAAACTACTACGGGGTTTGCTGTTAACAACTACCATTCTACAAGAACATTTCCAATGACATCAGATTTTACCGACATTAGTAAGGGGGGAGATTCTCCAACGTATAAAAAGTTCAATTTAAATTTACCTTTAGGGCTATTTAACATGACTGTAAATAGAGCATGGGTAACCCAAGGGTATGCATTTAAATTAAATGACATGCATGGTAAAGTAGAAAGTCAAGCCACTTATGCTGGAAATTATAATCAGAATAGGTTTAAGGATGCTGTTTCTACGAGTAAAACAGTTTTTAAATATACTGTTCCAGGTACAGCTATTAAGTCATTGCTATATAGCTCTTCAACGCATGATTTTGAAATTTCCGATATTATTCCAGGACAAGAGGAAGATTTAACGATGTACCGCTCTAAAGTTACAGACATTACCAATGATTTTTCTTTAGAATTGGATTTGAACATTAACTTACCAGTATTTGTAAACTTAGGTTTTGGATTGTCATATAGTTACACAGATAATCAATTAAGTCAGCATGTTACAACAAAAGTAGTTCGACAAAAATCGTACTTAATATCAACCACTACCACTACGGATGGGGTAACACAAACAACAGAAAATTTAGCGTTTGATAAACATACGGGAGATCCGGTATTAACAAAAACCTATGATGGTTATTATGCAGTTGATGAACAGATTAATACAGAGGTTGAGAATGGAAAGCACAATGGCGAATACTTTGCTTTCAATATTCCTGCAAGTTGGGTATATGAGCAAATGGGAAGAAAAACTGATATTTTAAATGTTGAACCCGAAACGAATGTAAACTCAATATATGACCCTTCGCATGTAAATAATACTTATAGCAATCAATTAACAGCATCAGTGGGTAATGTGGTTACTTATGGTCAAAACTCATTATATGATGCTATCGTAGCTAATGCTAGTTCATGGAATCCTGCAAACATTCCATTTAAAAATGTGGTAAATGCATCTGCTACAGTATATAAAAATGACTGGTTTGATGCAGCTAACCCAAATTTAGCTGCATTAGAAAATGAATTTATTGGCTTAAACTCAACAGGAGCTAATTCTGCAGTAAACAAACATTATTATCCCCAACGAACTTATGTATATAGAGATGAAGTAAGTAATGCCAATGACAGAGCAAGAATTTATGGTGGTGGAATTATTATCAATCCATTTGATTTCTTTAATTGGAATAACTCAATTGATTATAGTGGGAAAAAGGAAGTAAATGGTATTACTGGAACCGATGAAAAATGGTATTCTGCTAGTGAAATTATTTCTTATTCGCCACACGGTTATCCATTAGAAGAAAAAGATGTACTAGAAATTAACAGTACGGCTCATTTTGGTTATGAAAAAACATTGCCAATATTAGTTGCTCAAAATGCTGCGTACAGTCAGGTAAACTTTACAGATTTTGAGTTTGGATTTGATCCGACAACAACGCCTGAAATTAATACGGATTATGCACATTCAGGAGCAAGATCTTATGATTTTAGTTTAAACAACAATTTTGTATTTGCTGAAGATTACAACATTACACCTGATATGATTTCGAAAAAAGGTTTAAGTATTAAGCTATGGCTAAAAAGTGCATTAAGTAACAATCTTAGTAGTCAAAATTTTGGACTAAAAAATCCAAACCCTGGTTTAAAAGCAATAATAGGAGGTCAACAATACCCTTTTAAACGCATTGCTCAAACAGGAGAATGGTCGTTGTATGTAACTAACATTAATAATTTTAATGGATTAGTTACAGGGTTATACGATATTCAATTAGCTTATAATTTTCTGCCTAATGAAATGGTGTTGGTAGATGATTTTAGAATTCAGCCAACAGATGCCGTTATGAATTGTACTGTTTATACTGTTGATAATAAAGTGGCAGCACAATTTGATGATCAGCACTTTGGCGTTTATTATGAGTACAATAATAAAGGGCAATTAGTAAGAAAATCAATAGAAACGGAAAGAGGAAAGAAAACCTTACAAGAACAACAATATAATACACCTCTAAAAATAAGATAATGAAAATAAACTATATTATATTATTGGTTCTTTTTATAGCCGCAACAAGCTTTAAAAAAAAGGTGAACTCTAATTGTATTGATGACATTATTAAGTTAGAGCATAAAATTTATTCAAAAAAATATGCTGAAGGAGAAAAACCATTGTATGTTAATTATGATATTAAAACAATTGATTGGGAAAACAACACTATAAATAGTAGTGTGAAAATTTATAGAGGCCATAATAATTTACATTTTTTCTCAACACAAGCTAATATTTATCAAGATGAAAAAGACATTTTAATGGTGTTAAAAACACAAAAAATAATAGTAAGAGAAAATTCGTCAGAAAAAATTGTAAATAATGGTGTTAATGAAGAGTTTATCCAGGTAAAGAGAAAGTTTTTAGAAGGGTGCGAATTAGTGAAATGTGAGAATTCACCAACAAGTAAATCGGTTAAAATAGTTGAGTTAAAAGTAACTGATGATATGAAAGGTTTATTGTATATAGATAAGATGGCTTACTTATATAACCCAACAGCTAATAAATTAATAAAAAGTATTATTAGCTACAAAAAAGGATATAAAGTAAAAAGAATAGAAATCAAGTACAATCAATTAAACTTAGCAAGCGACTATAAATTTTATAGTGCTAAAAAGTATGTTTTAAGTAAAAAAAACACACTATTAGCTAAGTATTCAGCATATGAGTTGATAGATAATAGAGAAGAAAAATAAGTTTAGAAAGTAAATTACATGAAGATGAATATAGTAAAAAAAGGCTTAACAATAGTAACATTATTAATATGTTCCCTATTAAGTGCTCAAGAAACACCAAGTTATTTGTCAGTACAAGGAGTAAGTAATCTATCAGGTACAACGAGTGTTAATGGCGGAACAATAACGATTCCTAATACGGATAAAATAGGCTCAGGATTACAAGAGTATGATGTAGCAGCAAACCTGTACTTAAAATTAGATTTAGGAGACGACTATATTGCTATAGATAACAAATTTAAAATAGAATTAACAGTGCTGATTAATTCAGCGAATTCAACATCTAATATAACTCAAATTACCAAAACATTTTCGATAGATGGTTCAATGCCAGAGGTATTAATTGATATTGATTTATTAGGGAGTGTTTCATCATTTGATCCATCAGTAAGTTTAACTGTTAATGTTTCATCATTAATAATCGATGATGGAGATAATACAACAAACCCTCCAGCATTAAACCCAGGATTACTTAAAAACTATATTGATAACAACTTACGTTTATCAGCAACTTTTGTTAGAAAGTATGCCGTAGATGTTAGGTTAGCCTCAGGTTTAATATCTGCAAGTTTAAACCAAACTACTGTTAGTTTTATACAACGTAGAGCTACATTTAATTGGTTGGCACCATCAGGAGTTTCAGGATACCCAAATTATGAATTACAGATATTAAGATTATACAATACTGATTTAGCAAAAAAAGATTCTTATAATGATATTAGTGCAGAGGTTGATTGGTCTAAAGCGCTAAGAGTAGAAACTCAATCACAAGAAACAACAATTGATTTAACGTTAGCTGAAGGAACAGGTTTTTATATTTGGCGGGTACGTGCTATTGGTAATTTTTATAAAGGAGGAATTGCCAATCATGAAAATTATGGACAATGGAGCAATAGCTTTCCTAATGGTTCAACTCAACTAATTAAAGCAACTGATATAGGGGGAATAAATGCAGCAAGTTATGGTAACACATTCTATTTTGAAGACCCTGATCAAGACATCAATTGGATTTACAATCGAGTTTTTACAGAGGGAAATAACGATCCTACCTTACAGCAAGGAGTAAAAACTAGTGAGGGTATGAGTT
>Ga0256845_1003499_pt1 | contig 10610 bp, 7 predicted proteins | sample RiftiametaG_FD_189101 | JGI IMG/M metagenome (GOLD analysis project Ga0256845, IMG submission 189101) | Tube worm associated microbial communities from hydrothermal vent at the East Pacific Rise, Pacific Ocean - Riftia | ecosystem: Host-associated > Annelida > Integument > Unclassified ... | reverse complement strand
CTGCATCGATACCGTTGAAATAATCGTTGCGTGCTATTGCACCCTTTGCAGCTGAGCTGAGAAGCGGATCGAAAGTTCCGTAAGTACCTATTATAAGTTGTTCCAGAACTTTTTGGGAAAGATCAAGTTTGTCGATTACTGTTGGAACTGCATTGTAGGCATCGTAGGTTTTTTTGACCTGTGGGTCGCGATAGCTGACAAAGGCTATGTTACCAGTCAGTTGACCGAACTGAATAAAACAGCCGTAGGCACCTCCCAGCTGCCGCACACTGTTCCAGAGATAATCTCTGGAGAGATATGTTTTCAATACCTCAAAATGTCCGTTATATCCCTTGCCGTTTTTCAAGAGATTGCCCCCTTGTACGGCAAAAACAACCTCTGCTGAAGTGATAAAAGCCTCGTGGTCGGCCAGGTCAAGAGGTTGGAGTTCTATTTTGGCACGGGAGTCCGATGAAAGAGAGTCGGGGATACATTTGCCGATTTTGGCAAGGTGCTCAATCTCTCGTCCATCTGCTGTAACTGCCTGTACTAGATTGTTCCTGTTGAAAAGAAGAGTCGCCATCTCCTGCAGTGCTGAAATAAATTTTTCTTCCTGTGTGTCGTAGTTGAGGGCCAGTTTTTTGACTGCAAGATATGAAGTGATACCATTCAAGGTTTCGTTGTACCTGCCGGCGGTACTCAGGTGGGCAAAGACCCGGGTGGAAGGGAAATTGTACCCTTCACTATGGGCAGAATGCTCAGCCCATGCAAACTCTCGACCTACGATTTCACGGATTCTAACTCTGTCTTCAAAAGAGACGGAACTGAAAATTTCGGAGAGCAGTTGTAAGGTCTTTTCAAGGTAATCAGGCAGGCATTTTGCGTGCAGCCAGAAAACTGGACGGACTGTATCCAGCGTTGGCCGTTTTGTATATGTTGTCAGAGAGTGGGAAAAGGCACCGGTACAGGTGGCAATTTCTTTGGCAAACTGTTGATAGTTTAATCTTTTTGTACCTATCTCGGTGACGATGGTGCCAAACAGATCAAGCCAGGGTAGCAAGGTCGGAGGAAGGCAGGAAAAATCAAAACCCGTATCAATGTAGGAGATGTGATTTGTTGCAAGTTCGCTGACGATGATTTGCTGGTCAAACATATCGGTTTTTGTGGCGCTATGGAAATCAATTTCTGCCGATAGATCAGAAAGATTGAGTTGTGGCAGCAGGGCAAGAGTCTCAGCATCATTTGGTTGCTGCTGTTTGCCCATCAATTCCTGCGTTCTTTTGATTCGGTTTTCTCTTTCTGTCTCGGAAACTTCTCTATCATATTTTTCGAGTCGCTTTTGTTCTTCTTCCTGATTTTTCTTTTGCTTGGCCGGATCCGGAACAAGAGTGACTGTGACCGTCGCCGGATTGTCAATGAGGTGCTCTTTGATCAGCTTTTCAAAATATTTTTCTTCTAGGGCTTCTTTACGCAGAGAAAGAATGAGTTCTTCATTTTTCAAGCTGTCGATGGGGTCGGTACCATACTTGAAACTGCCCATGGCTTTGCCGATAAGATCGAGGCCGCGCTGGGCTTTACTGGCTTCTTCCCTGAAGCTGAATTCAAATTTGTTTAACTCGGCCAGAATTAGTTTGTGATCCAGTCCCTGATCCGCCATTTGAGCGAGTGTTGTTTTATAGAGATCAAGGAATGTGTCACGATTTTCGCTTTCGCTTCCAACCAGGTAGGTGATCATTATGGTTTCGCAGGATGAGGAAGCCATGTAAAATCCACCGAAATCCTTACATAACCCACTTGAAACAATAGCATTTTTCAGAGGAGATCCGTCGGAATTAAAAAGAATATTGGCAATTATTTGAAAGGCGATATTTTTTTTGCGTTCGGTGGCTGTTGCGACATGTGTACCAACAGCGAGGAATGTTTTTTCTTTGACATCTTCTGAATCTACAGCATAGCTGTCCGTTATAAAAACCGGTTCTTGGGCGATATTTCCCATTTCAATTTCTGCTTTTTCACCTTTGTGGTCGAATGTTGCAAAAAATCTGTTTTCCAGAAACGCAAGTTCATCTTCGAGCGGGGCGTCCCCATAGACGAAAAAGAAACCGTTGGATGGGTGATAATGTTTTTTATGGAAAGCACAGAACTGTTCGTAGCTCAAATCAGGAATATTTTTGGGATCGCCGCCGGACTCGTGGGCATAGGTTGACTGTGGCATAAGTCCCACAAAAATATTATGGAAAATATGGCGGATCGGGTCAGAAAAAGCACCTTTCATCTCATTGAAGACAACGCCCTGAAATTGGAGCTGATCTTCTTTTGACTCCTGATGATAGTGCCATCCTTCCTGCTCGAAGGTACTTCTTTTTAAAAGTGGATGGAATACAACGTCACAATAGACGTCCATGATGTTGTAATATTCCTTTAAATTTCTGGTGGCAAATGGATAATAGGTGAGGTCTGCCCCGGTCATGGCGTTTAAAAAGGTTGTCAGTCCGCCTTTATTAATTTCTCCAAAGACATCTTTTACCGGATACTTTTTAGACCCCATTAAAACGGAATGTTCCAATATATGTGCAACTCCAGTTGAATCTGTGGGGATGGTGTTAAAGGCTGCGGAAAAGGTTTTGTTTGTATCGCTGTTTTTTATGGCGAGCAGAGGGAACTGCAGTTTTTCGTGTTCAAAAAGATAAACATCTGAATCAATTTCGTTGATAAAATTATGAGCTTTGAGGAGAAATCCTGAATAGAGGTTTCCTTGGATAAATGTCATTATTGTGTCCTTGTGATGATAAGCAAAGGTTGCTAAAATGTTTTGTCGGAATCGAGCAGTAGAGTAACTGGGCCATCATTGATGATTTCCACTTCCATATTTGCTCCGAAAGTACCTGTGGCTACTCTTATCTGTCTGCTTTTTACCTCTTCTATATATTGCTCATATAATGGTTTTGCAAGTTCGGGTGGAGCCGCTGAAGAATATCCAGGCCTCCTGCCCTTTCTACAATCACCATAGAGAGTGAATTGTGAGACGATAAGCATTTCGCCGTCGATGTCTGTAAGAGATCTGTTCATTTTCCCATTATTGTCTTCAAAAATTCGTAAATTGATTATTTTATTCGCCATCCAACGTAATTCGTCCAATGAATCCGTGGCATGGATGCCAAGTAAAACAACAACACCTTTTTGTATTGAGCCAGTGGTTAAGGCGTTAATTTTCACTGATGCTTTGCTTACTCTTTGTACAACAGCACGCATATTCATCTCCCTACATGTCACAACAGTGGTCTGTTTTTGTGCAAATGTTCATGTAATGATAAGAAATCATTTCAAATAATGTCATTCTAATGGTATACTCACTGTAACAGATTTTTGGAACAGGACATTGTAAAAGTTTAAAGCCATTTAGGGCTGGTGTTGTTGCAGTGAAGATCTGACACCAGAAACATTCCAGGGAAAATGTATGATTAAGGAACTGCAGAGGTTGATTGAGCAGATGTCGAGAGAATTGCCGGGAATTTTAGCAGCGGCTGTTGTTACAGTTGAGGACGGAATGTCCATTGCTGAAGTGAGCAGGAAAGAAGATATTGAGACGGCAGTAGCCTCGGCTTATCTTGCGTCAATTGTCAAATCGAATGGAAAGGCTATAAATTTGCTTGCCGACGATGAAGTTGTAGACGATATTCTTATAACTACGAGCCAGTATCATTTTATCATAAGGCACATTGAGGATGAACCCTTTTTTCTATTTGTTATGACATCAAAGGATGAGTGGCTCGGGAAAGCGAGGATGCTCATTAAAAAATACGAAGTGAAATTCACCAGGTTTTCCGGTTTTCTTAAAAAGAATTATCAATAATCATTTTGTACCATTGACATATTGTAACTATTCAGCATACGGCAAGTAATGCTGGAAAAGCACGAAATGTATGACACCGCTTCGCTGTTATTCGGAGTGCTTTAGATTCGGTTATTCGGGACTTCGAAGCGTACTTGTATTATTCGAGAAGGCCAGAATGGATGAAGATGAGGTGCTCTGAACAATTTACGATATATTTCAGGAGGAATTATGCTTAAAGCTGCGGATATTATGACAAAAAAGATAATCACTGTAACTTCTGAAACAACGGTAACAGAACTGGCTCAACTTCTGGCAGCCTACAATATTGGTGGTACACCTGTTGTTGACGAATCTGGAAGTCTCCTTGGTGTAGTAACGGAAAATGACCTCATTGACCAGAAGAAAAAGGTACACATTCCTAGCATTATTAATATCCTCGACTCTATAATTTATCTCGAAAAACCGGGAACCATGGATAAGGAAATGAAAAAGATCGCCGGCTCAACGGTTGGTGATATCTATTCAGGGGAACCGGTTACCGTTACTGAAGAGGCTCTTCTTGACGAAATAGCAACTATCATGTCTGAGAAAAATGTGCATACTCTACCGGTAATGAGAGATAATCAGCTGGTGGGAGTAATAGGAAAGCAAGATATTATCAGGACATTGATTTCTTGAATGGCGTCGTAAAAAGAACAGTGTCCGACCGTGTTGGCGATCAGACACTGTTTCTTGTTTTTACAACGATGCAACATCCTTGATTTTTTTGGAATTTTTCCTGATACTGATACGGATCCAGCCCAGGTTGGTTTCTTCATCGGCTACGATAACCAAAAAGGCGTCTTCACCAACCGGTGCGAACATTACCGGGCCGTTCTCAAATTCAAACATGGTCATATTGAGTTCGCCTTGGCCGAGTTGGGTGCCCATGGATTCAGCTGAACCAAAACCTGAAGAGGCAATTGCTCCAATCATCTCAGCGTCGATCCCTGATCTGGAAAGGCTGTCGAGCAAAAAACCGTCTCTGCCCACCAGACACGCTGTGTGAACACCTTCGATGTTTGTAAATTCGGCTAAAATTTTCTGTATCTCTGTCATTTCAAAATCCTCTTCAAAAGTTGTAGTTTGATCAGCTTCTATAGTCTGTGGTTGCGAGTCGGTTGTGGCTTCTATTTTATCGTGCACTGTCTCAGGCACGGAATCATTTTCATCTGATATTTCGGCCACCGGATCTGTAAGAATGTCGGTTTGCGGCTCATTTTCAATGAGATCCTCCAGCGGGTTGTCATCATGCTCGTCGTTTTTAACGGCGGCTTCAAAAAGCAGTGCTTCAATACTTTTGTTAATACTGACGATGGGGGCTTCCACACCTCTGATATTCTGAAGTGAGCCTCCATTAAAGCCAAGAATGGTAAAAAAAGCACGCTCTCCGTTTTCTTTGTCACACATGGCATGGACGACTTTGCCTTCTTTGAAGAAGATCATACCCTCGGTTTCACCGGTTGTTACTTTGAGAGCGGCGGTGGCCTGAGAAAGTCCGTTGAACTGGACAATATCTATGAGATCAACACCATCGACGGTGCCTTGAAAACCTTCATCTTCTTTGAGAACATCCTCAACGATTGTTCGAACTTCTTTAATGTCGAATGGTTTTTCGATATAGCGCAGACTCCCACTCATCATTGCCTTGTTCTCATAGGCGCTTGAAGGGTAGGCGGTCATGATAATAACACCGGTTTCGGGGAAGCTGTTGTTAATTTCAATCAGCAGGTCAAGGCCACTTATACCAGGCATATTAATGTCGGTTATGACCAGGTTTATTGACTTGTCACCTAAGATCTCAAGGGCCTCTTCGCCGGATTTGGCTGCCAGAATATCAACATTCTGCATCCCTTTGTTTAAATTTCTCTGGAGCATCCAGAGCATATCTTCTTCGTCATCAACGACAAGTACACGTTTCATATTTTGTCACCTTATGGGACTGAGTTTAATTACAATTACTTCTCCCCACTACTTTCAATCGCTTTACTTTTTATAAAGCAATGATTGGGCCATTAAATAGATATTCCTGTGTTGTGTCGTAACGCCATGAAAATATTGATGTTAAACAGAATATTAATGCTTTGAGTAATACAGGGAACCAAGTAGAAGAGTGGTCAGATTGTGGTCATCTGGTCAGTTTCTGGTCAGTTTTTTGTGGGGCGAAGATTAGAGTTTGTCTCTCAGGGTCGTACGTGAAATACCAAGAATTCGTGCTGCTTTTGATTTATTGTTATTTGTCGCGTTGAGTACTTTTTTGATATAGCGCAGTTCCGTTTCACGAAGAGAACAGAGAATTTCTTTCTTCCCACCGGTTCTGCTACTTTCATCGCTCAGGTGTGCCATGGTAATCCATCCTGATTTGCAAAAAAGCAGCTCACGTTCGATGGTATTGCGTAATTCCCGTATATTTCCCTGCCAGTCATGCGCAAGCATTTTTTCACCGGCTTCCGGGGTAAAACCATGAATCTCTTTTTTCAATTCTTTTTGCAGTTCATGGAGAAAATAATCAGCAAGCTGCAGAATATCCTGGTCGCGTTTTCGCAGGGGAGGGAGTTCCATAGGGATGACATTCAGGCGATAAAAAAGATCTTCACGGAATGTGCCGCGATCAATTTGTTCTGTAATATCAGCGTTGGTGGCTGCGACAATGCGAATGGTAACTTTGATGTCTTTGACACCACCCACCCTTCGAAATGTTGCTTCTTCAATGAGGCGCAGGAGTTTTGGTTGCAGTTCAATAGGAAGATTGCCAATTTCGTCGAGAAAAAGGGTTCCTCCGTTAGCAATTTCTACCAGCCCCTTTTTTTCATCTCGCGCATCGGTAAAGGCACCTTTTTCATAGCCGAAGAGTTCTGACTCGATAAGGTTGGAGGAAAGAGTACCGCAATCGACCTTTACGAAAATCCCCTGGATGCCAGAGCGGCTTTCATGGATCGCCCTGGCAACAAGTTCTTTTCCGGTACCTGTTTCACCGGTTACAAGCACAGGAGAGCCAACTTCTGCTGCCATATGAATGGTCTCTTTTATCCGTATCATCTGCGGGCTGTCACCGATGATGGAGTTGACACCGATTGCATGACATTCAAGTTGTGCTTTCTTGCCCATAAGGCGGGCACGGAGTATTCTGTCGAGGATTGACCTGAACTCGAGAATGTCAAAAGGTTTTACTATGTAATCGATAGCTCCAGCCCGCAACGCCTCAATTGCAGTTTTGGCTTCGTTGATTCCAGTGAGCATGACGATGTCGATGTCATCTGTGATTTGATGAATGGCCCCAATCAGTTCTATACCGTTGGCGTCCGGTAATCCTATGTCGAGGAATACCAGGTCTACAACGGACGATTTCAGCATGGCCAGGGCATCTTTGCCATTGGCAGCTGTTGTTACGCTGTATCCACGTTTTTTCACAATTTTTGACAGCGAAAATCGCATATCTTCCTGATCATCAACTATCAGTACAGCACCCATTTATATGTCCGCCTGGAAAAATATTGTAAAGGTGGTACCTCTGCCTTCTTTACTTTTAAGAACAATTGCCGCATCGTTTTCTTTTAAGGTTCGATAAACAATTGAAAGACCAAGTCCTGCCCCGGATGTTTTTGTGGTGAAAAACGGTTCAAAAACATTTTCAGCAACTTCCGGGGACATGCCTGTTCCGTTGTCGGTGAAATGTACGACAACATAGGCAGAGTTTTCCAGGAGAGCCGGATATTTTATCTTATAGGTGCGGAGTTTATTCTTGGTGAGAAACTCACCGGTGATATAAATTTTCCCTTTCTCTTTCAGGGCGTCAACAGCATTTAAGAATAGATTGAGAAAAACCTGTTGGACCTGATGCGGGTCTGCAATTATTTTCGGTAAATCGGGGTTGAGATCTTCGTAGAGCTCAATGTGATTTTTTGTCAGTCGGTTCTGGATGAGAGGATTTGTCTCTTCAATAATGACACTCAGGGAGACAGGTCTTTTGTTTGGTTCAACCGGCCGGGCGTACGAGAAAAAATCGGTTAACAATTCGTTAAGGCGGTCAACTTGCCGAATGATGCGCTGGGAACATTCTTCCTGTTCACTGTCACCTCTGGCTTCTTCCTCAATGGATTGGGCCATTATTTTTATGCCGGCGAGTGGATTTCTCACCTCGTGTGCCACAGCCGAAGCAATTTCTGCAACGGTGGAGAGGCGGTTCATCTTCTCCATTTCTTTACGTACATATTTGAGTTCAGAGATATCTGAAAGAGATATAATGACTCCCACCGTTGTGCCACGGGCATCTTCTCTGGCGACATTGGAGTAGCTGATGATCTGTTGTTCACCTGTGTTTGTAGTGAGGGTAAGTTCTCTGTCCAGCCGGTTCGATTCGGTTGCGGGGGGCGTTAGAAGTTGTAATGTTGCTTCGGTGTCGAGAATGGAGGAGAGATTAGTACCGTCAAGTGATCTGGTATAGGGCTTAAAAATAGAACGGGCAACAGAATTGCATTTACGGATGGTACCGTCAAGATCGGCGACTATGAGACCGTGGTTAAGGCCTTGGATAATTGATTCTGAAAATTTCTTTTCTTCCCGAAGGTTGATTATTGATCCTCGTAAATCATTAACCAGCTGGATGAGTTGCTGATCCATTTGCTGATTTTCAATAATGACTGCAAAGATATTGGCCAGTGATTCAAAAAAACGTTCAATTTCAGGCGAATATTGATGTTTTTTGGTCACATAAAAACAGAGAATACCCAGAGGTCCATCGTCTTTGAGTATCGGGATAGAGTAGCTCCCATAGAAAGGGTTTTGAACTGTGCATTTGCCGAACAGGGGTGGGATGGTGGTGGAGAAGTGTATTGTGCTGCTGTCTACAGCCTTTCCGCAGTGACAATAGCCTAATTTTACCTGGGTACAGGGAATCTCTTTTGTAGTAGAGAACCCTTTTGTAACAGCTAAGGTGAGGAAATTAGAATTTTCGTCGAAGGTGAAGAATGCTGCTTTGTTGCTCAAATGGAGCTGCTGCTGACCCAGAAGATAATCAAAGATATTTTCGATTTTGGCCTTTAAAAATGTGGGCTGCAGAGCGGTTTTAAGAATATAGCTAAGCATTATCTGGTGATGATGTTCTTTGGAAACAGTTACAGAGACGCTTTTCCCCTTCACTTGTTTTTGTCGCGTCATGTTTCTCTCCATCCCTTCGTCTATCGCACTGTAGATTTCTCTGTGCGTTGCTCTCTTTGAAGATCGTGTAAATATTACCTCGATATGCAAAGAAAAACCAAGGAAAATGAACGACCTGTCCTCATTTAGCCAAAATAGTGTCAGGGGACTGTGTATTTTCCGTTAAATTCTTCGGTAGGTTTATGAGATGTAAAGTGAATGCCCTATCCATTTATGAAACTAGTAGTAGGAAAACCGGAAAAATTGGTTTGTTTTGGTTTGTTTTGGTTAGTATTAGTATCTTAGGCATGTATTGGTTGGCAAAAATAACAGATATGGTTATTTCAACGAAGGTTTGGCAGACGGGAACTCCGGGGAGAAAAGAGAATGGATTCAATACAGAGCAGCAAATTTTTAACAACCAAGGAGGTGGCCAGGCTTCTTCATGTTAATGACAAGATGGTCTATACACTGGTTAACGACAAAGGGTTGCCCGCCACAAAAATCACCGGCAAATGGCTCTTTCCCCGCAGGCTTGTAGAGGAATGGCTTGAAACGAATATTCTGAATTATAAGAAAAGCGGTATTGGTTACTCTTCCGATGATGGAATATTGTTGTTGGCTGGCAGCGATGATCCGCTTTTTCAGAAAACACTTTCGTTTTTTCACACCCACTCAAAAAATCCCGGAACAATAGCCTTTTTTGCAAATCTTGGAAGTATGGGCGGTTTAAAAAGTCTCCGCCGTGGTTTGTGCCATATTGGAGTATGTCATCTTCTGCAGGATGATAAGCAGGAATATAATTTTGATTTTGCCGATAAGGAGCTTGACAAATCTCCTGTTTTTGTCAATTTCAGCCGCCGTGAGCAGGGGTTGCTGGTTCTTCCGGATAACCCGAAACAGATTGAAGGAATTGCTGATCTTGCCCGGGATGATGTGTCGATTGTCAATCGCCCTTTAGGCACAGGTACACGTTTACTGCTCGATTATGAAATTGCAAAATCTGATATTTCTGCGGCTCAGATTTCTGGATATCGGCTGGAGATGTCGCGGCACCTCGATGCTGGTCTGGAAATTCTTGCAGGCCGGGCGGATGCTGCGCCAGCTATTAGAGCGGTTGCAGGTCTTCTTGGTCTTGGTTTTATACCGCTTCGCTGGGAACGATTTGATCTGCTTATTGCTAGAGAACGATTTTTTGAAAGAGGAATTCAAAATTTCATCGGTATGTTGCATGAAAAAGAATTTCGAAAACTCGCCAGTTCGCTGGAAGGATATGATGTTTCATTATGTGGGAAAATGCTTTTCCCTGATAATTTTAAAAATGAGGAGTAAAAATGTTCAGAAGAATAATCTGTATGGTCAGTGTTTTGTGCTTGGCGTGTCTATGGGCTGGAAGTGCTACTGCTGGAAAAGTCTTGAAAATGTCAACTACCACCAGTACGCAGTCTTCGGGCTTGCTTGACAGGCTTTTACCCGAATTTACAGAAGATACAGGGATAACAATTAAAGTAATCGCCAAAGGAACGGGTGCTGCAATACGGGATGGACAGGATGGGAATGTGGATGTGATTTTTGTTCATGCTAAAGGGCGGGAAGACAAATTTGTAGCGGAAGGGTATGG
>Ga0256845_1003498_pt1 | contig 10615 bp, 6 predicted proteins | sample RiftiametaG_FD_189101 | JGI IMG/M metagenome (GOLD analysis project Ga0256845, IMG submission 189101) | Tube worm associated microbial communities from hydrothermal vent at the East Pacific Rise, Pacific Ocean - Riftia | ecosystem: Host-associated > Annelida > Integument > Unclassified ... | reverse complement strand
TCTCGACGGCCGCCGTGCACTTGAGTCCAGCTGGACGGCGCAAACTCATCGCGGCGCACGAGCGGCGTGCGAGAGAGGAGATCATCCACCCGCGCTTCGCCTATCGGATGTCCTACCGAAGAATCTTGGAGCTCGAGGTTCGTCTACTGGCGAAATTTCTGCACGGAGAGATCGACGACTATGTCGCGCTGTGGACCCGCTGACCGCCCCGAGTAGAATGCGACGCCACTATCTCATCACTTATGATATCTGTGACGAACACAGGCTCCGGCGTGTGCACAAGATTGTGTGCGACTTCGCCCACCCAGTACAGTACTCCGTGTTTTTGGGTCAACTCAGCGAACTCCAAAAGGCCGAACTGACCCGCCGTCTCGCACACACGATCCACCATGAGTTCGACCAAACCATATTGTTCGACCTCGGCAAGGTCCACGGCCAGCACGAGATCGAGCTGCCCGCACACCAGGTGGTCGGCCGGCCGCTGAGCGTCCCCCTCTCTCGCGCGCTGGTCTTTTGACCTTCCCCATTTTCATCCCCTCCCCCGGATTCGACTGAATCCAGACCCGACCAGAACGACCATGAGCACGACCGAGACCACTCCCCTCACCCTCGACATCCTCTCGCGCGCGCTCCAAGAAGGTGGCGCCGCGCTGCGCCTGCGGGCTCGCCTGCAGCCCGCGGGCGGCCACGGCGACAAGGTGTTTCCACCGACCTACGCAAACGACAAAGACGGCAAGAAACACGAGACTCGCTACGCGACCGAGGACCGCATGGTCGACGGGGTCCGCAAACCCACGGTGCTGTTGGACTCGGTGGCCTCCCAGGCCAACCGCATGGAGCTCGCCCTGCTCGAGGCCAGATCGCGCGGGCGCATCAGCCTGCCTTCGATCGCGGTGGACTTCAGCGAGGAGTTTCCCGACCTCGGCTCGATCAGCACCCTCGAGGCGCCACACCGGGTCTACGACGCGATCCTCCGAGATTCGACCCTCGACGGGGAGGCCTTCCGCGCGTCGCCCCTGGGCCGACGGCTGACCGACTCGAGCCCCGCCGACGCGCGGGCGATGTTGAGCCACTGTCCCACGGCGCTGGTGTTCGGGGCCTGGGACTCCACGGGCCCACGCGGTGGCAGGGGCAACAAGTTCCAGCGCACCTTGGTCAGCGAGGTGGTGGCGATCGACTTCGCCCCGGGCAGCAAGGTGAGCAGCCGCCTCGATCCGCTGGAGATCAGCGCGAGCGTCCGGCTGGCGATACCCAAGGGCAACTCCGACGACTGGAAGGTCGACGACAAGGGCAAGCAACGGCCCTCGGAGGTCAACCACTCCAACATCGCGCCCAACCGCGACAGTGAGGCCGGAGGCGTCACTTTCGAGTATGCCCTGCACACGGCGGTGCTCTCCCTCCCGGCCCTTCGGAGGCTGCGCTTCGGCGACTGGAGCGACGCCCAAGTCGACGCCGCCCGGCTCCTGCTCGCGGCCCTGGGCGTACTGTGCATCGCGCTCCAACGCAGCGCCGGCTACGACTTCCGCAGCCGCTGCACGCTGGTCCCCGAGGCCCCGGCGAACCTGGAGCTGGTCATGGCCGACGGCAGTGTGGAGAGACTGGGGCTCTCGGTCGACGCCGCGCTCGAGATCTACGCCGAGGCGGTCGCCAAGGTCGAGGCCGCGGGTGTGGAGTGGGCCAAAGACGAGGTCTCGCTCACTCCCATGCCCAAGCTCGTCCAACTCATCCAAGCGAGCCGCGCCGCCCCCGAGAGCGGCGGAGCCGAGGACTGAGCGCACCCGCCATGTTCTCGCTCCGACTCGAACTCCTCACGGGCCGCTATGTGGCTTCGGAGTACAATAACCGCGATCGTCCGGAGTGGCCGCCCCACCCTGCGCGCGTGTTTTCGGCCCTGGTTGCGGCCTACCACGAGAGCGGGGCCTCGCCACATTGCCGCCTTGCGCTCGAGTGGCTCGAAGCCCAGGCGCCGCCGAAGCTACACTTTTCCGAGGCCGCCGAGCGCGACCTCAAGATTCATTTTGTGCCGGTCAACGACCGGGCCCTCAGCGATGCGGCTACGGTCGACAATGCCTGGGCGAAGGTGTTCACCGCGGAGCGAGCGAGGGACTCCGAGGACCCCAAAGACCCCAGCGGATCCAAGCGAGCCAAGCGACTCGAGAAGGCCGAGGCCGGGCTGAAAAAAGCCTACGCCAAGGCCGGCGCGCCCTCATCCAAGGCCCCGACCAAGGGCGCACGCGAGGCCCTCGAGCACGTCATGCCCGCGACCCGCACCAAGCAGCCGCGGGGCTTCCCCTCTGTCACCCCCACCGAACCCACCGTGTACCTGAGCTGGGACGAGGCCCCCAGCGCCGAGGGTCTGCGCCCTGGCCTCGATTCGCTCGCCGCCGCTCTGGTCCGGGTCGGGCACTCGAGCTCGCTGGTTGCAGCTCGCTGGGTCGAGGACGCCCCGGCGCCGACCTGGGAACCCCAGGCCGAAGGCGCCGAGGTTCTGCGCTGGGTTCGGCCCGGACAGCTCGCGGCGCTCGAGCACTTGCACAGCGCGAGCCCATTTGCAGAGCAGCGCGTCATGCCCTCTCGGGTGGTCCGCTATGGCGCCGTTCGAAACGGCGAGTCGCTGGCCTCGACCTGCTTCGACCCCGAGTTTTTGGTGTTTCGTCGGGTCGGTGGACCCCGGCTCCCGATCGAGGCCTGCGAACGGATCGCCGATGGGTTCCGCCGCGCCCTCATGAGCCACGCGCGCGACCCGATCTCTGCGCTGATCAGCGGGCACCAAGGCGACGGCACGCCCCTGCTCGCGCATCACATGGCCGTCGTGCCCCTGCCCTATGTCGGCAGCCGGCACGCGAACGGGGAGCTCCTCGGGATCGCCCTGGTGCTCCCCCGCGAGCTCGAGTGGGGACCCGCCCCCCTGTATGCGGCGATCGCTGCTTGGGAGCGAGCTGGGGAGCAATCTGGGCGAGAGCAGCACCATCCCGTCGAGCTCGCGCTCGGCGAGCTCGGTGTCTGGAGGCTCGCGCGCGAGCTCGACATCTCGCCGCTGCAAAACCTCCGCGAGGGAACCTGGACCCGGAGCGCACGACGCTGGGCGACGGCGACCCCCATGGTCCTCGACCGCCACCCGGGGGACCTGCGCCGTGGAGGGACGCGGGTCCAAGCTCAGGCCCGAGCGACCATCGCAGAGGCCTGCGAACACGCGGGTCTGCCCAGACCCGCCCAGATCGAATGGAGCGACGCGCCGTTTTTTCAGGGGTCGGCCCTGGCCCGCCGCTTTCGCCGAAGGAAGAAGAGCGACCACCGGCCTCGGGTGCATGTTCAACTGACCTTTGAGCGGCCCGTGCGAGGACCGCTCTTGCTCGGCGCTGCACGCTACCGCGGCCTGGGCCTGTTTCGACCCCTGGGAGACCCGACGTGACTGTGCTCGACATCGACGACTTCGACACCTTCATGGAGGAGGTCACCGGCTTCCCGCCCTTCCCCTGGCAGTCCCGCCTGCTCAGGCGGGTGGTAGACCGGGGCTGGCCGGAGCTCCTCGACCTGCCCACGGGCACGGGCAAGACCAGCACCTTGTTGATCGCCCTCTTCGCCCTCGCCCTCGACCCCCGAGATGCACCCCGGCGCATCGCCCTGGTCGTCGACCGGCGGATCATCGTCGATCAGGTAGACGGCTTCGCCCGGACGATCGAGGCCGCCTTGCGCGACCCCCAGAAACCGACGGCAGCTCGGGTCGCGGCCCGGCTGTGCGCCCTCAACTCGGAGCAAGGGGCGCCCCCCGTGCGGGTGGTCCACCTGCGCGGCGGCGTCCCCCGTGACGACAGCTGGATCGGTGCTCCGGACCAGCCCACGATCATCGCCTCGACCGTGGATCAGGTCGGCTCCCGGCTCCTGTTTCGCGGCTACGGCGTGAGCCCCTGCATGCGGCCCATCCACGCCGGAGTGCTGGCTCGGGACACGCTCTACCTCCTCGACGAGGTCCACCTGGCCGCGGCCTTCGAGGAGACGCTGGCTGCCCTCCAGGGCTACGCAGGCTGGGCAGAGGAGCCGAACATCGGACGGGGCTTTCGAGTCGTCCGCATGAGCGCGACACCACCCGGTGGGCCGACCCTCGATCGCTTCGGCCTCGACGACAAAGACCGCGCGCACTCGGTCCTCGCCCGACGCCTCTGCGCCCCTCGCCCGGCCGAGTTGGTGCTGGTCAAGACCACCCGCGGGAGCAACTCCGAGGTCCGCGAGCGCAACCGAACACGGGTGGCCAAGGCCGCCGTCGAACGGGCACTCGAAGCTGCGAAGCCCAAGACCCAAACCCAAACCCAAACCCAAACCCAAACAAAGACCGACCACAGCGCGAAACCCGATGCGCCCAAAGTGATCGGTATCGTCCTCAACCGAGTCGACACGGCGCGAAGGGTCGCGGCGAGCCTCCACGACAGCGAGAAAAACGCGACGGTCCTGCTCATCACTGGGCGCATGCGGCCCTTCGAGCGGACCGCGGTGCAGGCGGAGCTCAGCGAGCGGGCCGCCGCCGGAAGCTCCCGCGAGACCGTGACCGACACGACCTTCGTGGTCGCCACGAGCTGCGTCGAGGCCGGGGCCGACCTCGACTTCGACGCGCTCATCACCGAGGCCGCGAGCCTCGACGCCCTGCGTCAGCGCTTTGGACGGCTCAACCGCCTGGGAGAGCGCAGCGACGCCCGCGCCTGGGTACTGGGCAGCAGCGACCAGGTCGCGGCCAAGGCCAGCCCCGATCCGATCTACGGCCACGCGCTGCGGGAGACCTGGGCCTACCTGCAGGAGATCGCAACCGGCGAAGGCGAGACCAAGCGCGTGGACTTTGGGCTCACGGCCTTCCCCGAGCCCGACCCGGACCGACGCGTGCGGCTGTTGCCCGAGCGCAAGCAGGCGCCGGTCATGTTCCCGAGCTACCTCGACATGTGGTCCGAGACTCGACCTGCACCCCACCCGGATCCGGACCCCGCCCTGTGGCTCAAGGGCAAGGATGCCGAACCCCAGCGCGACTTGAACCTCGTGTTCCGCCGCGACATCCCAGCGCCCCCGACGGACCCCGAGGCCCTCGCCCGCGTCGAGAGTCAGGTCGTCGAGGCGCTCGAGTTCCTGCCGCCGATCGCCGACGAGGTGGTCGCGGTCCCCAGCTGGGACCTCGAGCGGTGGCTGGACAGGTGGGGTAAGGGCACCGGGGAGGCCCTGGTTTGGCGCTGGTCTTCCGACGGCGTCGAGGCGGTCCGGGCCTCGGCGCTCGCGCCCTGTGACACGGTGCTGATCCCGGCGGCGTGGGGCGGGCTCGGTCTGCGCAGCTGGGATCCGCAGGCCAGGGTGACGGTGGACGACGTCGCCGAGCGGGCGGCCTTCAGACGCGACTTCGAGCGCCTGGGGGTGGCCAAGCTGCGCCTCGACGCCGCGGTGCTGCCCAGGGCCCTGGCCTCGGGCCTGCCCAGGCCGGCCGGTGCGGACGACGACCCGGACACCATCCAAGCTGCCCGGGCGGCGGTCCACCAGTGGCTGGACGGCCTCGGCGACAAGCTCGAAGGGCTGCCCCGAGCGGGGTCCGACGATCGCAGGGTCGAGCCCGACACAGACCCCGAGGACACGGACTCCGACTCCGATTCCGACGACACAGGCGCGACCCGACAGACTCCCGAGGACCTCGAGAGTTGGCGCCCGCTGCTGAGCACGCTGGCGCGAGCGGACGGCAGGCGTGAGATCCGAGTCGGCCAGTCCACGAGCGGCCGGGTGTGGTGGGTGACCTGCTCGCCCCCGAAGGTCGCTATCGTGGCGACCACAGAGGACGCTGTCTCGTCCTTCACGGGGATCGAGGTCGGACTGACCGCGCACCTCGAAGACGTGGAGGCCTGGGCGGGTCGCTTCGCACGCTCCGCCGGACTGTCCGACTCACTCGTGGCCGACCTGGCCCTCGCTGGGCGGCTGCACGACCTGGGCAAGGCGGACCCCCGCTTTCAGGCCCTGCTCCGAGGCGGAGATCCAATTCATGCCTCCGGCCGCGGGGAGCTCGCAAAATCCGCACACCACGGCTCCGCCCAGAGCCGGGCGAGGGCGGCCCGCCGGGCAAACTGGCCCGGCCTGCGCCACGAGTTGATCTCGCTCGCGCTCCTCGATTCGAGCGAGACCCTGCGCGCGCGCGCCAACGACCTCGAGCTCGTGCGCCACCTCGTCGCCAGCCACCACGGCTGGTGTCGCCCCTGGGCGCCGACCACCCTCGACCCGACGCCCACCCCCGTGCGCGCCACGGTCGAGGGCGTCACGGCGCAGACGTCCACCGCTGCCCTGGACGACGCGTTTCTCAACGCCTGCGCGTCCCGCTTTCGCCGCCTGTGTCGGCGCTACGGCTGGCACGGGTTGGCCTACCTCGAGGCCCTGCTGCGGCTGGGCGATCACCGGGCGAGCAGGTATCCCGCGCGCCGACCCTGGGAGCAGACATGAGCGAGACCACCCTCCAGCTCACGGGCCTCGACGCCCAAGACCCCCTGGCCTACCTGGCGGCCCTGGGTTGCCTGGCAGCGACCTCGGAGCACTGCCGCGTCAATGGGCTGCCTGTGCCGCGCCTGCACTTCGAGCTCGGAGGTCGCCTGCTGCCATCCCTGTCCGGGCCCTTCGAGGACCCCGACGCCCTGCTCGATGTCCTGTCGGCAGACCTCGAGCAGGTCGGGGGGCGAGGCTCCAATCCCCGGGATCCCTTCCTCGACTTCAGCTACCCCGGCAAGGATAAGGGTCAGGGTAAACACGAGCGGGTCCGTGATCTCAAGCCACCCACGTCCGTGTTCCGCGAGTTTGCCCAGACACAGATTGCCTTGGCCGAGCACGGGTCACGGCGCAGCGTCGACTGGGCGGCGGCCGTGCTCACGGACGTCGCCGTCGACAACAACGGCGGCGGAAAACCATTTGCACTCCACTTCACGGCGGGTCAGCAGCGGTTCTTGAACGTCGCCCTGGAGCTCGTCGATGGAGCGGGGAGCAAGGCCACACAGCGGGGAGTCGACCGCGGCGACCTGCGGGCGGCCGTGTTCGGCCCATGGCCCAACGACCGCGAGTTGAAGGTGTTCAGCTGGAGCCCGACCCAAGATCGAGCCTATGCCCTGCGCGCGCTCAACCCTTCGACGGACAAAAAGCTCGGGACCCCAGGTGCAGACTGGCTCGCGCTGCGTGGCTGTGTGTCGATCTCGAGCGCGCCGGTCGGCGACAAGATCGCAACGGGGGGCGTGCACGGTGGCTGGAAAACGGGGAGCTTCAGTTACCCGGTGTGGTCCAGCCCCCTCGACGAGGACGCCCTGCGCTCGCTGCTTCGACATCCGGCCCTGCGCACGACCCAAGACGGCGCGCTCGATCGGGCGGCCCGGAACACCCTGCCCCGCGGGGTCGAGATCTTGAGCTGTGGGATCTCTCGCTCGGACCAGGGCGGCTACGGGGCCTTCTCCCGACCGGCGCGACGCTGACCTCCCGAGCTCTCCCCTGCCCTTCTCTCTTCCGTCCTTCTCTCTCCCTACTCTGCTGTCCTCTGCCCTGGGCGCGCATGCCCTATCCTCGCCTCGCATGCGCGCGCACGAACATCGACTCGGCCGAGTCACCCTCTCCCCCCCGGGGCCCATCGTCGCTGGCAGCATCGGCCAGTGGACCCTCGTCTATGTCGTGGGCAGCTACGGCATCGACGAAGGCGGGACCATCAAAGTCGCCCGGCGCTTCGCCAGCGACTGGGAGCGACCCCAGTTCGACGACCCGAGCGCCCCCGCCTACACCACCGTGACGACTACCGGCGAGGCTGAGCTGCGCCCGCGCTACGACCCCAAGGCCCACGTCCGCCCGTGGATGAAGTGCCTGGTCATCGACGTCTACGACGGTTGCCTCGCGCCCGGGGACACGGTGACGATCACTTTGGGCGACCAGGCCCAGGGTTCACCGGGGATCCGCGCCCAATCGTTCATCGAGTCGGCCCACGAACTGCGTGTGCTCGTCGATCCCACCAACGCCTGCCTGGTCGAGCGCCTGCCTTCCTCGCCGACGCTCGCGGTGATCGCCGATGCCCCGAGCGCGGTGGTCGTCATCGTGCCCACCCGGGTGCGCGCGGGTGAACCGGCGCTGATCTTCGTCAAGGGCGAGGACCGCTGGGGCAACCCCACCCCGGCCCCCAAAGACCTGAGCTTGAGCCTCGAAGATCCGAGCCTCGGCCGCATTGAATCTGGACCCGGCGGCGTCCCCCACTTGGTCCTCGATCGGCCCGGCACCGCGCGCGTGGTTGCGACCTGGAGGGGTGTCCTCAGCCTCAGCAATCCGGCGACGCTGACTGGCGCCACCACAGATCCCCAGGACACACCCAAACCCACAGGGCAGAGTTCAGGTCTCGAGTGGTCCCAGGGTTGGGGTCGCTACTGGGGTGACCTCCACGCCCAGTCCGACGCCACCGTCGGTACCGGTACGGAGGTCGAGTACTTCAGCTTCGGTCGGGACTGGGCCCACCTCGACGTCATGTGCCACCAGGGCAACGACTTTCAGATGAGCGACGAGGACTGGCGCCGACTCAACCAAGTCACGCGCGAGTTCCACGAGGACGGCCGCTTCGTCGTGTTCCCGGGCTACGAGTGGTCGGCGAACACGGCTGCGGGTGGCGATCGCAACGTCATGTACCTCGAGGAGGACATGCCGATCTTGCGCTCGAGCCACTGGCAGATCCCCGACACGCCCGAAGACGAGCGGACGCCCGCGCACCCGGCCGATGTGCTCTTCGAGCGCCTGCGCGAACACGTCGACCTGGACAAGGTCGTGGTCGCTGCCCACTGCGGAGGCCGCTACGCCGACATCCGCAAGTACTTCGACGAGGAGGTCGGCCCGCTCGTGGAGGTGGTCTCGTGTTGGGGCGTGTTCGAGTGGCTGCTCTGGGACGCCTTCGACAAGGGCTACCGGGTAGGCGTGATGGGCAACAGCGACGGCCACAAGGGGCGACCGGGCGCCGAGGGTCCAGGCGCGGGTCAGTTTGGGATCTTCGGCGGCCTGACCTGCATGCTCAGCGAGACCCTGACTCGCGCCGACGTGTTCGCGGCCCTCAAGGCCCGGCGCTGTTACGCGACCACGGGCCCGCGCATCGACCTCGAGTTCGCCGTCGATGGGCAGCCGATGGGCAGCCTCCTCTCGGCTCCCAGCGCGACCGGAGGGCAGGTCGAGGTCCGCGCCCGCGTCCGGGGAACGGCGCCCATCGAGGCCCTGCAGGTATTTCGTGGCAAGCGCTGCGTCTACGAGCTCCGCCCGCCGAGCTTCGCCGACCTCGCCGAGTCCACGCGTGTGCGCCTGGTCTGGGGCGGCGCCCGGATCCGAGGGCGAGGCCGACGGGCGACCTGGGATGGAACGATCACGGCCGACGGTGCGCGTATCGAGCGAGCCGAGACCTTCGCCTTCGACTCGCCCGCCGACGGCATCCTCGAGCGTGGCCCCGGGCAGATAGGTCTGCGCTCGAGGACCACGGGCGACATCGATGGTATCGACTTGTGGCTCGACCAGGCGAAGCGCGGTGTGCTGCGCTTCGAGTCGGGGGTCGGTCGACTCGAGGTCGATCTTGCTCGGCTCGGTCTGACGGGGGCGACGGGTGATCGAGCGGGAGAGATCCGTGTGGAGTTGGGGGGACTCGACCTCCATGCTCGAGCCCTGCGCTACCCAGAGGCGCCCCGCCAGGCTAGCCTCGAGCTTTGCCATGTGCTCGCGGTTTCGCCGGGTGATCCGATCTTCGTCAAGGCGATTCAGGTCGATGGCCATATGGCTTGGGCCAGCCCGGTTTATGTCGGGTCGGCCGACTGACCAGTAGACCCGGACGGACCTAGCAGCCCGAGGTGAAACCCCTCGCAAAATGGACCTGGCGAGGACCAGGTGCGGCGAGGATATATATCACTTTGGATATCCATCGGCGGCTTGAGTCGACGTCCGCGGCGGTCAGAGCCCAATCACACGCGGCCAGGCTCGCCAGGACGGTCACAATCTCAGGACACAATAGACCCGGACCAGGGGTCCTCATCCCTCGGGAATTAGTGAGGGAAAAAGTCCCCACAGATGGTCTCGGATGGCCCGATGTCGGCCACTTGAGCTCAACATGAAGGCCGCGCTCTCGCGGGCCGACAACCAGCTGTGACATCCAAGCACCACAGCCACCAACGACGTGCCGCCAACCGCGCCCGGTCTGGCCCCAAAACTGCCCGTGTTCGGGCTCGCCCCATTGTTCCCGGCACCCGCTACAAGGTCACTCGACGTTGTTTTGGCCGCCAGTTTCTGCTCGTCCCTTCGCAAGCCGTCAACGGAATCGTCGGCTACTGGCTCGGCGTTTGCCTCGAACGCCACGGCTTGAAGCTGCATTCAGCGTGTTTCATGTCGAATCACTATCACCTGGATGTCACTGATCCCCACGGAAACCTCCCGGCGTTCAAAAACCACTTCAACGCGGTCCTGGCTCGCGCGCTCAACACTCTTCGAGGACGCTTTGACAAATTTTGGAGTGAGGATCGGCCCTGCGATGTTCGCATACTGACGGAGGAGGACATGCTCCCGTCGATGGCCTACACGCTGGCCAACCCCGTGGTGGCCGGACTTGTGAAGTGGGGCTGGCGGTGGC
>Ga0256845_1003497_pt1 | contig 10618 bp, 6 predicted proteins | sample RiftiametaG_FD_189101 | JGI IMG/M metagenome (GOLD analysis project Ga0256845, IMG submission 189101) | Tube worm associated microbial communities from hydrothermal vent at the East Pacific Rise, Pacific Ocean - Riftia | ecosystem: Host-associated > Annelida > Integument > Unclassified ... | reverse complement strand
GCTACCTCTCCACTGCAAGAAAACAGGGTCGAAATATCCTTGATTCTATTACTGCTGCCCTTAAAGGCGCACCTTTCATGCCTGCTGCTTCTGCTTAACTCAAGAATCGACCTGAACAGTTACAAAACAACATTGATTATTTTGTCTCTTTTGTCAGCGATTTTTCAGCAGAAGATGACGCGTATGAACAGTTTCTTCGAGACCACAATCTCAAATTTTTCCCGGAACCTGTAATCTACGCCGGACGAGCAGGTGGTTTTACACAAAAACCACTTTTTACCGATTATCAGGATAATCGCTGCGCCATGAATCCTTATCTTGCACCGGATCTCACCATGTATGCGTGTTGTGATGCGGGCAGCCACTTCACCACGACCAATTTTTTCAAACTGGGTAACCTGAAAGACCAGTCAATCGACGCGCTCTTTTGTAAAAGTGAACAAAATCAACTGTACAACTGTATCCGCACCATGGGAATCTCGGCCATCGCATCATTTGCAGGTTTTCCTGCACGAAAGATAGTCACTTTACGAAAATGTGAGCTATGCAAAAAGCTGTTTGATTCACCGGACAGTCTAGAAAGGCTCAAAAAGGCCACTGCAACAGATCTGCCCCGATGGAGCAGATGATTTTCATCTGGCCGCAAGTGAAAATTCAGAGTAACCTGCCCGGGAAAACTATCCAGAGGAATATCAAATGAACGCGACAATAACAGAAACCTACAAAGACTGGGTTATCACAGTAACACCAGAGCAGAAGCTCTGCTCCCATTTTTCTTTTGATATCTGCGATCCAACAGGGAAAAAACAGCATGTCTCCATGGGTGGTGACAATGCAAAGCGGGCTGTTGAGAGAGCAAAGGAGATGATCGATATGGAAATTGAATTTGCCCGGGACGACAACTAATTCATGTTGCTGAAAATATTTCTCTTTTTCTATAATCTTGCCTGGCTTGTGGTTTTTCCTTTTCTCAAGCGAAAACCACGAATTGCCCTTGGTTGGAGACAGCGTCTAGTCAAAGACGTACAGCTAGGCCCCTACGATATCTGGATTCAGGCCGCATCAGGTGGAGAAGCTCTGCTGACCACCGCAATTCTTACACAACTCGTTTCATCTTCTCCATCTGATAAAAAACTGCGAGTGCTCGTCACCTCCGGCACCAGACAAGGCATCGACACCCTGTCTAAAGTTCTGACAGAACATAAAACTACTGGGCTGGATGTCAGTATTGCGTATTTCCCGTTTGATGCACCATATCTCATGCAGAGGGCATTTATCCTCTTTTGCCCCAAAATTGCTGTTATTATCGAAACAGAACTCTGGCCAGGTTTTCTTATTACCGCCAAAAAACATCGCGTCCCTGTTCTGCTCGTCAATGGTCGTATATCTGAAAAAAGTTTTCGCTCATACAAACACTGGTCGAGATTTTTTGAAAAATATGGCCCGGAAAAAATTCTAGCCATCTCTTCCGCTGACCAGAATCGTTTTGCCCAGCTTGTCGGCCCGGAACGGGTCGAGAAAATGAATAATATCAAATTTGACAAGGTAGAAATTAAAGGTAATACCAGTAACGATACTGCGATCTCCGCTCTATTACCATCAATCTGCCCCTTTGTAATCCTTGGTTCCATCAGGCAGGAAGAGGAAGAGAAAATCCTCTCGGTGATTCAACATCTTCTGAAAAATCAAAAAAAGATCATCATCGGCCTCTTCCCAAAACACCGAGAACGAATCAGTCAGTGGCAAAACATACTGAAACAGCAAAACATACCTTATGTAAGACGATCAACCGCCAGTCACCCCGTGCAGCCGGGAACAGTACTGCTCTGGGATATTTTCGGTGAACTTGCCCAGGCCTATTCCCATGCCAAAGCGACCTTTGTCGGCGGCAGTCTTGTAAACCTGGGAGGGCAGAATTTTCTGGAACCGTTGATATATGGCCTCAGGCCCATCATTGGACCACACTGGAAGGATTTCAGCTGGGTAGGACAAGAAATCATAACTCTTGGCCTGATCCGCGAGGTGGCCGATGAATACCAGCTGGCAGATATCCTTATAAAAGACATCAAAAGCCATGAATCAAAAGACATTGTTCTGCAACAGGTGGAGCAATTTTTTGCACCCCGAAGAGGCGGTACCAACCAAACCTGCCAGTGTATAATTGACACTCTGCAAGCGATTAATCTTAAAAAATAAATAGGATACATACCTTATGGATATCTACCCCAATTGCCCTCAATGCAATTCTGAATACACTTATATGGATGGCAGCCTTTTTGTCTGTCCCGAATGTGGACATGAATGGTCAACTGTATCCACGCCAGATGAAAACGAGAGTGACAACATAACCGTAAAGGATGCCAACAATAACCTCCTGCAAGACGGCGACTCCATAACAGTGATCAAAGATCTGAAGGTAAAAGGATCGTCTCTGGTGGTAAAGTCAGGAACAAAAGTCAAAAATATCCGGTTGGTGGATAGTGACCATAATATCGATTGCAAAATCAAAGGAATCGGTGCCATGAAATTAAAATCGGAGTTTGTGAAAAAGGCGTAATGTTGAGCTCAGCGGCTTGCTGAATGAAATCAAATTGTTTTACAAAAGGTTCACAATAAATTCAGGTAAATTATTGCTCCTCAACAGTAACAGGCGGGGCAGGAAACGGAGTGCCAAGTTCCCAGGCAAACTGACGTAAAAGAATTCCAAGATCGGCGGTGGTTTGCATAAGGAGATTTTTAGCGTCTATCAGTCTGTTCTTACTGGTGAGCAGATCCTGCATCGAGGTTTGCTTTATCTGATATGATTTCAGGGAAAGATAAACAATTTCCTGCTGCTGACGCAGGTGAGTCTGCTGTTTTATAAAAATATCCTGCAGACTGACAATTGTTTTTTTCTTATTGGCAATGGAATTAAATGTTCTTAAAACAGTAGAGTATTCAGAAATTGACGCGATTTCAGAGGCTTTTTTCTCTGTTTTGTAGTTACTCAATATTGTTCCACCACTAAACAACGGTACGCTTAAGACAAGACCTATCGAACCCTCTCCGCTATAGTCATCGAATCTGGTATCTTCCTTCCTGTCAAACTCTCCTCTGACAAAAAGTGCCGGCCATTCCCGCTGAGTATATTTTTTTGCCTTTGTTTTGCCCAGGTCGCGTTCAAGAACAATTTTTTTATAAAGAAGACTATGGCTCACAAAAAAATCTTTCAACCTGTCTTCCGTTACCTGTTCTGTCAAAAACGGATGCATCCTGTCAGCAGTCGTGTCAAGATCAGAAAAAGCAGTAATACAGTTCGCTGTCTGTTCCTCACTGCCAAGGAGTTTTTGCAACCGGGTCCAAAGAAAACTACTCTTGTGAATTGCTGTGAAATCCAGCAGTTCTCTAAAGGCTGTATCTCGTTTTTGTTCATTCAGATCTTTTCTGGCTTCCAGTTCTTTCAAATTTGCCTGGGCTCTTAACAATGCCAGCTTTGTCTGATCCCGAAGGTCATACCCACGCTTGATTTTGGCCACATGTTCACCGGAAATCAGAATGGAGTTACCAATATTATGCAGTTGATAACAGGCAACCATAAAGTTACCTAAGAGCTCGTGGAGTCTTGAGTCAAGTTCATAGGTATTGATTTCAAGGTTGTTCACTGCCAGTTCATATTCCAGACTTGAAATATCCACAGCTAGAGAGAGTGTTCGACGGTACAGGGGAATATCCAGGTCAAAATTCCAATCGGTTATATCGTCTCCATCTGTGTACTCATCGATCTGGCTATTCACAGTGGAAGAGGACTCTTTCTCGAGAAAGTGCTTCTGCGAGACCTCGAAATCAACTTGCGGTGCGAGCCGTTTTGCCCAGGCAGTGTACTCCTCTGCCGTTTTTTGCTCTTTTAACTTTCTAGCAATTCGAATATCGGGTGATTGTTCCCAGGTCTGTTGAAATATTGCTGTGTAAACTTTGAGAATATTATCTTCCGAGTTCTGCCTGTAGGGTTGATTGGACTCAGTTGATATATGACTAACTTTTATAAAAGAATCTGCAGTCTTGAAGTGCTGGACATGGATGAATGCAGCTATTGTGGCAAAAGGATACAACAACACCCCTACCGCCCAAAAAACAGCTAGAAATTTGAGCGATACAATAAAATCCACAAACCTTTTTTCAAAAAATATCTGCAAAGAGATAGCTGTCACAATGAGACAAAGGGGCAAGAGTTAAAAGTATATACTTTCAATGCGGGCTCAAAAATCTCCCCACACAAGAAACAAAAAGATAATACTCCATAATGTTATGCTATTAAACGAACTTTGTCACTGCATAAATTCAGCCATCTTTATTCAAAAAATAAACCGAAAAAGAATCCGACAAACTGTCAGATCAACAACTCGTTTTATCTGTTCATCCAACCCCTATCGCCTCAATCTGATCGGGTTCTGCTGATAAATCTTCCTGAATAGCATCCACATCATTTAGTCCTGCATCATCTACCTGATCAGATGGCTCACTCTCTGAAACATCAAGTTCATCAAGAGCTGAGACCTCTACCTCCATTCCCTGATCACTATCGGTTGCTGAAAATTCATCCAGAGAATTCTCTTCCGGCTTCTCATTATCTTTATTTGCTGAAAAAGAATCGAGGCTGTTATCAGATTCCGCCACCTCTTCGGCAGTATCATCGAGGCCTATATGCAGATCATCGGTATTCAATACAGTGTCATCTTCTTTTTCCTGAGAGCTACTATTTGATGAGAGGTTGTCCGTTACAGTTTCCACCTCTTGCTCCACAGAAGCAACATTTTCTTTTGCAACTATACTTTCTGCAACAACTGGTGACGGTTCGTTACTGACTGCAGTTGCAGCCTCCATGGAAACCTCGACCTCCTCAACCGCTACAGAGCTCTCCTGCACATTATCACCACTACCGCTTTTTTCAACATCAACAGATGGTACATCTTCTCCACCTTCTGTATTGTCATCAAAAAGGATACTCAATGACTCAGTGGGAAGACCATGGCCAAGGCTGTCAGTTACGACATCATCTGTGGGTAAATCACTCCCACCACCAGTATCGGCTGCAACAGCTTCATCCTGAAGGAATGTCTCCTGTTGTACTGATTCCCCTTGTTGTAATTCCGCTACCTGCGAACTATCCTGCTCTTCTCCAGGAAGGTCAAGGGAAGGAATATTAAGAGAAAGATCTCCGATATCAGCAACATGAACTTCAGCTGCAGCTGTTTCACTCTCAATTGCGTCAAATCCGGTTGAAGCAACAGAACTCAGCTGATTTTCTTTTTCCTGTTCGGCTCGTACTGATTGTTCAATGTTTGTTGTGTCGTCATCAAGGTGCTCTTGAAAATCATTGTGATCAAGATCGGTATAATCAACCAGCATATCCTCAACATGTTCCATGGCAGCGTCTTCTTCGACATAGCTTTTACCAACCTGTTCCACAACATGCTTCACTTCATCCGCCGAGGCTGTGCGCAGGTCAATATCAATGTCCGCAAGGGCTTCCCGTATTTCATCGGTGATCACTATACCGTCATAGGCATCACTGTTTTCATCAATAGACTGAAGAAATGTTGCCATATTTTCCAGATACTCATCGTTGAGATCAGTTCTCTCAACATCTGCGATATCCTGAAGAAATGTCTTTCCGGACGAGACATCTTCTGCTGTGGCAACGCCAAGTGTCACCCCACCGACAGTGAAGGTCACGTCATCGCCTTCCTGAAACGAAAAACTGCCATCTTCTTCCGTGTATCCATGGAGTCCTGATGTTGTAGTATATTCAATACCTTCTACAGCACCATCAATAAGTTGCGCCGTTGATGCCACAGTTTTGTCATCCATCTCAAAATTGGTGTGAAGCACAACATCGCCAAAATCAGCATCACCAAGATTGGGCAGATCTTCAATATTTATGTAAGTTCCTCCCTTCCCGTCCGAATCAAAATGAAAATGATCCTTATCATCGGAATTGAATCCTGGCTCTGTATAGTACACGGGGTGGGCGGCAGCTTCTCCATCGATCAAGAGTACCGGCTTTTCGCCGCTATTATCAAAACTTATTACGCTCTCGCTGTCAATTTCACCCGCACCATTTGCAATGATGAAAAACTCGTAGTTGCCTGGCTCAAGATCCGCGAGATGCGTTCCTCCCACCATTCCATTCTGATCATCAATCAGCACAGTGCCGCTTACCGGATTTCCGTCATCATCGTTTTGATATATGCCAACAACATTTCTGTAACCAGCCGATTCTGAAACGTAGGTCAGGTCGTTGTCCGTCCCCTGGATCGTGATATTGGCTGTCGCTGAAGCAGAACCACCATGGCCATCCGCCACCGTATAGGTCAATTGAACCTCTTTGCTTTCACCTTCCGCCAAAACATCGAGGGCATCCCCAGGAGTAAAGATAATATTCCCGTCATCGTCCTGCGCCGCTGTACCAACGACATTACCCTCACCATCGACCACTTTTTCTGAAACGCCTGAGATGGTGAGACTGTCACCAACATCCACATCTTCAGCGTGTACCAGCAAATCAGAGGCCGTAAAGGTTACAGAAGTGTCTTCAGTACCTCCCTGGAGATTGACTGTTGCAGAAACTGTTGGAGCATCATTTGATCCCGTTACTTCTATATTTACATTGCGGGGTTCACTGTTGCTTTCACCATCAGACACCTGAACAGAAAACTGTATGTTGGCAGTTTCTCCTTCAGCAAGGGAATCAAAATCAACATGATCAAAATAAAAATCGCCAACTTCAGCATCAATCGTGGGATAGTTATCCAAAAATTCCTGGGTTACCTGAACAACTGTCTCATCGTATTTTGACGACCCAGACTCAAGTGTATCAGAAGTAAATACGCTGTCATTTGCCGCGACTCCCTCATGCCAGGCAAAATTGGCATTGGCCAGAGAAACTGTAAATGAATCACTGTCTACATCGGTTATACCGAGATGTTCCAGCATTTCATCCTGGGTTATTATTGAATAAACATCTCCTTCCCAGATTTCTCCATAACCGGAAAAACCTTCCATCGATTCTTCTGTGACGTTTATGGTCTCTGTAGATATAATTACGGGTGCGTCATTTGTTCCAACAACCCTTAAGGAAACAGTGGCAGTATCGGTGCCTCCGTGGCCATCCTCCACCGTGTAGGTAAAATTGATGTCCTTCTTCTCTCCTTCTGCCATGGCATCAAGTGTATCACCGGGAGTAAAAATGATATTGCCATCATCATCCTGTACGGCTATGCCGACCACATTGCCTTCAGTGTCAATTACGTCTTTGGAAACTTCTGTAATAGTCAGAATGTCACCGTCAACATCGCTGTCATTGGCAAGTAGAGTATCAGCACTGATGGTAAGGGAGGTGTCTTCATCGGTTGACAGCTTAGAATCGACTCTATCAGAAATCTGAACATTTCCTCTATTGTCCAGGTCATGCCCGTTTCCTGACTGATCGGCAAGAGGAGACTCGCCTTCAAAGGTGTAATGGACAAGCAATCCTTCTTCATCAGGTATTACACCTGTTTGAATCTGCGCGACTTCTACCGCATTCAGTGCTGAGTCATAAATTTGAACATTGTCGGTCTCTCCCTTGAATTCATAAAGGGTCGACACATTGGACGGTGCGCCGAGAGTTACATTCTGCATGGGTAAATCACGCCCCGCCCTGGTAGTAATCGATCCACTATCAGTAATATCTATTCCATTTTGATAGACAATAAGGTTCTGCCCGTCATAGGTAAATGTGAGATTGGTTTGTTGCCCGTTTTCAACTTCACCACCCTGAAATATGATAAACTGATTTTCATCTGCAACACCAATCTGATAGACAGAGCTGTCATTCCCGTAGACTCCCCTCGTTACAAAAAAACCAGAAGCATCGTGTGTCTGCCCACCATTACTGATGATATAGCCGTAGTCCTGTTCATCCGGTGTAATATCCAGTGAAACTGTGTACGGTTCGCTGTTGTCTGCAATTATCGAAGAATCAGCAACCAGGGAGGTGTCATTCCCATCAAACTGTGCCTGGTGACCACTCACAGCTGAATCATCAACTGCAATTGGATTACTATTAACCACCGCCGGTTCCGAAGAAACGGAGCTATCTACTCTTTCAATACCACTGGTAACACTCGTCGGATCAGGCGTTGAAGCGGCGGCCCCATTTTCTGATTCCGCTGAGGAGGCTGGTTGAACTTCGGCAGTCCTGTCAACATTTTCTCTTGCTGCAGAACGACTGCCGGGTTGCACAGAAGAATCGTCAAAATGTTCGTCAAAAACGAGTGGATCACTACCGCTTCTACCGGCCACAACACTCTCAACCTCACCTGTACTTTGATCACCAGAGGACGATAGAGGGCCACTTTCCGGCGTCGCCTGACCAGTCACTTCAGATAATGTCGCTCTATTTTGTTGAGAAGCAACCTCTTCAACTACCTGCGCTTCATGGTCTTCCACCGGCTGAACAATCTGCTCCGCTTGAAGGCCTGATGTTAGATCTGCAGCAGGAGTATGACTTTTATCCAAATCATCTGATTGTTCAGTCCCGGTATGAATATTTCCGTGGTGAGATGAGTCATCAACAATACGCCGTTCTGCTGCCCATTTCTTGGCCTTTAACGTCTCACCGGCCACCTTTTGGCCATCAAGCTCAAACCAGTTTTGTTGAGCAGTATCCTGCTGATTTCCCAGGGGACGAGAAGAGGGGTTTTCCCCGTTGCTGTTTGAAGGCATGGCTGCTCCTTTTTTCTATTCGATCAGAGTAACTCATTGTTTTTTCAAATTATTGCAAGAATCACTCCGTTATAAAAGAAGAAAAATGGAACAAAATGAATACTGTTTCCAAATAGTTACGGCACTACCATTCAAATGTCCGAAATTTTCCTCTTCTATTGTGTGGTTCAACTTACAAAATGGTTGTTCGTTACCCCCAGAAATCATCTTTGTCTTCAGTCTCTTTTGTTTCTATGATTCCAGTTACCTGGTTACCTTTCTCGTTATAGGCCAGCTTATTGAAACAGAGCATATTTGCCATCGCAATGCCCCTGCCATGGTTGTGCATAGCCCTGGAAGGATCAATTTCCAGATACTGCTTCCAGTCAAAACCATCACCTTCATCGGTGATCTGAATGTAACAGGCATTTTCTTTACGTTCGAAAATCACAGTCACCTTTCGCCCTGCATACTGTGGGTCATCAAGCCGCTTTCCGATCTCTTCCTGCCACTTTTCTTCGGCAACCAGACTGCTTTTTGTTTCGTAACTAATGCCCAGATTTCCATGCTCCACAGCATTTATCAGGAGTTCAGAAATTCCACTAAGCGTTCGATCCGGATCATCAAAATAATTTGCCAGAAATATCGACAGACCCTCTGCTTCCTCCAGCGTCCTGAACGTACATTTCATGATCTGAACGAGACCAAAACTGATCTTTCGCCGTTCCATTTCATCGCGCAACAACTTATGATGCCTGACCTGTTTTCCTGCAGCAGCGACGACAGAAAGCAACATTTTTGAGACCAGTGGTTTCGTCAGATAATAAAAAACACCGGCGGCAATACCCTCACTGATTTCTTCAGGCTTGTCTGCCGCGGTTTGCATGATAATAGGAATATTCCGCAATTTTTCATCCGCCTTCATGGCATTGCAAACCTCAATACCGTCCATTTCAGGCATCATTTTATCAAGTAGGACAATATCTATTGACTCGTAAAATTCGTTAAGAACCTCCATGGCTTCTCTACCATTTACAGCTGTACGAACATCAAATGTATTGCGCTCAAGCATAGCTTCTAAAAGACGCAATGACGTTGGATTATCATCGACGGCAAGTATTGAAAGGGGAGCACTCTCTATCTTTTTCATATTATGCCTGATTGTGTGTATGTTGACGGTTCCATCATCGTTCAATATCTCGTAAAACCTCATTCGAAGTTCCAGATGGCTAAGTTAAAAAGCTCGATATCCGAGGCGTAGTGTTTTTAGCAGGCCCTCAACCATACATATGGTATGTTGAGGTTCTGGTAAAAACCTACAACGAAGGAGATCGGGCTTTTTACGACGCCATCATCGTTCAATAAATGCAGAATTAAGAGAACGGTGAATGGGTTTTAATAAATACATCAGCAAACTTTTTTCACCGGTAATAATATCTGCATTGACGATCATACCGGGTAATACTTTATTCATTTCAGGGTCGCCACCCACATAATGTTTTTCCAGCTTAATCAAACCCTTGTAATACGGGGTTCCTTTATTACTGGTAAATGTTGTAGCCGACAGGGCCGTTACCGTGCCATTAATAGATCCATATCGGGAAAAATCAAAAGTCGTAACTTTTACCGTTACATGATCACCAGGTTTTATATGACCGATATCTTTTGGCGACACCTTGACTTCCGCTACAAGTTCTTCACCAATCGGTACAATCTCCATCAGAAGCTGTCCAGGTGGAATAATGCCACCAATGGTGTGAACCTCAAGCCCTTTCACAAGACCATAAGCAGGAGAACGAAGCTCAAGTCTTGAGATTTGCTGTGTCAGCTTATTGATTAAATCTCTGTTTTCGGCGAGATCATCGTCCAGCACACCAAGTTGCTGCAAAATATT
>Ga0256845_1003496_pt1 | contig 10625 bp, 10 predicted proteins | sample RiftiametaG_FD_189101 | JGI IMG/M metagenome (GOLD analysis project Ga0256845, IMG submission 189101) | Tube worm associated microbial communities from hydrothermal vent at the East Pacific Rise, Pacific Ocean - Riftia | ecosystem: Host-associated > Annelida > Integument > Unclassified ... | reverse complement strand
CCTCTCAATTTCACCCCCTATCTTGCTCAGCCACCAGTCGCCCCATCTGACTTGGGCTCCATTTCTTCCATGCAACCACAGCCTCAGCGACCATCCACCCTTCCAGAAACAGCGACGCACCGCCAATGCCGGCCCCACAATCGGCCCCGTGCCAGCAATCGATGTGAAATGCTGTCAGCGAGGTAAGCATTGAGTTCTCTAGGGTCATCCAAACCATTAACAACGGGGAACTTTTTCCGCCACTTCTCCACACTCTCTGGAGTGGAGATAGGAGCCGTAAGGACAATCTCCAAGCCGCGCGTGTGAGGGAACCCCATACAAAATCCCGCCTTCACCTTGATGAAGTTCCATGAAAGTCGGGCAAGCACCCCACGTCCAAGCGGGCCGACATTTCAATCAACAGCAGAAACAAAGAGAAGGGTCAGCACGTTAAACTCATGCGCTCCACCCTACTCGCCCCGACACAAAAAGCACCCCTAATCCTCTACTCCACACCCATTTTTTTACGCTTGGCCATTCCTTAAAATAATCCTAATATTTTTTTCAGCCTCAACTTATCATCATTACCATGCACGGAAAAAACTTCGATATCCGCATCCACAATACCCACCGCATCCGCTTCACCCGCGATGCCTTTACGGTGGATAACCGCATGCTTGTCGATCTCCTCGAAACCAATGGTCACGCCAAGGTGATCGCCTTTATCGACAGCGGCGTAGCGGAGGCATTTCCTGATCTTGAAAATCAAGTCAGCACCTACCTCGACCGCATGCCAGGCTTCACCTCCAAAGGCACCATCATCCAAACCGGTGGAGAACCCTGCAAACGCGATAAATCCACTCTTCAAGCCGCGTGGGACATCATTGAAGAAGCTGGCATTGATCGTCACTCCTGCATCCTCTGCATCGGCGGCGGCGCCTACCTGGATGTCATTGGTCTTGCCGCAGCCACTGCCCACCGAGGAATCAGGCTCGTCCGATTCCCCACCACCACTCTGGCCCAAGACGACAGCGGAGTAGGTGTTAAAAATGGAATCAACGCCTACGGCAAAAAAAACTTTCTCGGCACCTTCGCCGTCCCCTACGCCGTCATTAACGACTTCACCTTTATCCACGGCCAACCCGAAACCGAGCGCCGCGCCGGCATTGTCGAAGCCGTCAAAGTCGCCCTCGTCAAAGATGCCGCTTTTTTCCACTGGATAGAAAGCAACTGCCTGCAACTTTCCAAACTCCACCCCCACACGCTCGAAGAAGCCGTCGAACGCTCAGCCCTACTCCACGCCTCCCATATCGCTTACGGAGGCGACCCGTTTGAGACCGGCAACAACCGCCCTCTCGACTTTGGCCACTGGGCAGCGCACAAGATGGAGCAACTCACCGATTTCACCCTCAGCCACGCCGATGCCGTTAGCGTAGGTGTCGCGCTCGACACCGTCTATTCTTGGAAAACAGGCCGACTCACCGAAGAATCAGCCATGCGCATCCTCAAAACTCTCAGCACGCTACAAACCCCCATCCACCATGAAGCGCTCAATCTCAGAGCCACCGATGACACACGCGCGATCTACATTGGGCTCGAAGAATTCCGCGAACACCTTGGCGGAGAACTTACCATCCTGCTCCTCAAAGACATTGGCAAAGGCGAAGACGTGCATACCATGGATACCCATCTGCTCGATGAGTGTATTCAGTGGCTCGAAAGCTACGCTACACTTCCTTCGCAGTCATAATCCCAACTCTCGACGCACCCTATTGCTGTAAGCCTCTGCGAGCATTCGGGTCACGGGATGAGGGTGATCAGCATCGGGCCCTAACATCTCAGCTGGCTGCACTTCCCGGATGGAGCTCGTTATAAACAACTCATCAGCCGCATAAAGCTCATCGAGATCGAGTTCACAAGCCACACAATCAAGCCCAAGCTGATCGCACAATTCAAAAACGATAGCTCTCGTGATGCCCTCTAAACAGCCACTTTCATAATCAGGCGTCATCACCACCTCCCCCTTGACCAAAAACAGGTTCGACATCGCGCATTCGCAAAGATGATCTTCGGTGTTTAACCTCACCACCTCATCAGCGCCACCACTCAAGCCAAAACGCCAAGCGTAGATATTATCGGCAAATGAACTGGATTTCACTCCAACCATATCACTGAACTCATTGCAAGGTAACTCCACAAGATCAAGCTTGGCCAATGGCTCCGGTGCGGCTTGAGAAACGGCAGTGATGATTAAGCTCCCTGCCGTAGGACCACCGGAAAGAGGGTTCACCCCACCACTTAATGACATCCGCACCCGGGCACGGCCAACATTGAGATCATTCCGATCGAGCACTCCCTTGATCGCTTTTTTGAGGAGATCCATCGAGGGCAACAATGCCCCATGCACAGCCACAGCCCTTATTGACTCCTCCATCCGAAGATGGTGCCGATCATAAGCAAAGACGCGACCATCATAGGCCTGCATGGTTTCAAAAATCCCCACGCCAACGGTCAGGCCCAAATCAAAGGGTGAGATACGCACCTCATCGGCACGCATAAACTCACCATTCATCCAGACGACTGTAGAATCTGTTGCCGAATTATCCATATCCCCGTCAGTATGCCGACTAAAAACTAACCGTCAAGCGCTCTGGACAGGGAGCTCTGGATTTCACCCACAACAAACTCAATCTCCTCCTCAGCCAAATCAAACGGCGGAGTGAAAGCCAAGACATTCCCCGCCGGACCATCCGCTAATATAATAATCCCGCGCTGTAGCATTTCGCTAAGAATCCTCCCTGCCACATCCCCTGCCGGAGAGCCATCGGCATGGCGAAGATCCACACCTAACATCATTCCTCGACCACGCACCTCATGAATCAAAGGGCTTTTTAACTTCTTCAAAAGCCCCATCAAAAGCGCCCCATTTCGATCCACCTTTTCAGTCACCTGGCCTTGCGCGTGCTCAGACATCGACGCCACAGCCATCGCACACCCCACCGGATTCCCAAGGAACGTGCTGGTATGCAGCGCCTCCCCTTCCGACTCCGGCCAAGCGTCCATCACATCAGCCTTTCCAACACAGGCCGAAATCGGATACCCCCCGCTCATTGACTTACCCACACAGATCAGATCAGGAACCACCCCCTCCCATTCACAGGCGAAAAGTTTTCCTGTCCGATTGAACCCAGTGAAAATTTCATCAAAAACGAGGATCGCGCCATTCCGGTCACACCACATCCGCAGCAAGGCTAAAAAGCCATCGGGAGGAACAATCTTCCCGCCCCGTCCCTGAATAGGCTCCACCAGCACAACTCCTATCTTATCCGTGGCCAGCCTCTCCAACTGAGCGATCAAAGTCTCTAGATCATCCTCATTGGCGGGGAAATCCAAAACCTCACGTAGCGGCGCAAGCTGATCTTCGAACGGTTGACGAAATTTCTCAAATCCACTCGCAAGCAAAGCCCCATATCCCATGCCGTGGTAGCTATTCTTAAAACTCACAACCCCCGCCTTTCCCGTCGCCATTTTCGCCGTTTTAAGAGCGGACTCTACCGCTTCAAATCCCGAGTTGCTTAAAATCGTTTTCCCCACACCTGAACCCCAGCGCTCAAAGGTGATTTCCGATAACTTTCGGCAAACCTCCACTTTCAATCGAGTAGGATGCACATCCCCCATGCCATGAATCAATTGTTCCGACTGCTCACGCATCACCCCCGCCGACCATCCGTGCCCCAACCCCGCCACACCAAATGCAGCGGTAAGATCGAGAAACCGATTCCCATCTTCGTCCCACACATTCACACCCTCTGCCCTCTGCCAGAAAACAGGCCACTCATCCGCCACATACGTCACATTTCGGCTTTCGTAGAGCTTTAATTCCTTAGACAAAGACAACGATTGAGGTCCGGGAATTTCAGTAATCAACGCAGGAAGCATAGCCCAATGCTAAACCGTTAATGACTCCTGTCGAGACTGACCATAAAATTACCAACAGGCTCACCTTCTTTTCTTCTTTTGTATTGCCACCATGCCCGTCCTATTGTTAATTAGCTGCGTTATGGATATCAACTTCAACGACCTCCTCAATCAAGGTATTGCCGTCGCCACAACCCACGGCACTAAAATACTCATCGCCATCGCCGTTTTCTGGGTAGGCTGGAAATTCATCAAAATCGTCTGCAAGGGCATGGACAAGTGGTTCCAAAAAGCCGACTACGATGAAGCGCTCGAAAGCTTTCTTCTTAGCTTAACCGGTATGGGACTCAAAGCTCTCCTCTTCGTCACGGCAGCCAGCATCGCCGGAATACCAACCACTTCCCTAGTCGCCATCATCGGTGCGGCTGGTCTCGCGGTAGGCTTAGCCCTTTCCGGGACACTTCAAAACTTCGCAGGCGGCGTACTACTCCTCGTCCTCAAGCCGTTCAAAGTAGGCGATTTCGTTGAAACTCAGGGCGTCCTAGGAACAGTCAAAAGCATCCAAATTTTCAACACCATCATCAACACCGGCGATAACAAACGTGTCATCCTACCCAACGGCCCCGTCGCCACCGGAGCCATCACCAATTACTCCGCCGAGTCCACTCGCCGGGTCGACTTCCTTTTCGGGATCGGCTACGATGACGATATTGATCAAGCCAAAGAAGTGATCATGGGCCTGATCAAAGCGGACGAGCGCGTTTTCACCGACTCCGATCATGAGCCATTCATCGCCGTAAAAGAGCTTGCCGACAGCTCAGTCAACCTTGTCGTCCGTGTCTGGGCGAACGCCTCCGACTACTGGGGTATCTTTTTCGACCTCACCGAGAACGTGAAGAAAACCTTCGATAAAGAAGGCATCTCCATCCCTTACCCGCAAACCGACGTCCACCTGCACCGCACCGACAGCCCAGCAAGCTAGTCATCGATACTTCACCCGCTTTCAATCAGACCTTCATGCCCCTCGCATGGAGGTCTTTTTTATAGACCTTGCCCGTCTTAACAATATCAGATAATGACACCCCCATGATTCGCGCTGTTATATTCGACCTCGATGGAACTCTCATCCATTCGCTCCCCGGTCTCGCAGCCTCTCTCAATCGAATTCTCCAAGCCAACCACCTCCCCACTCACACCGAGTTATCAGTGAGGGGCTTTATTGGAAATGGTATCAAAAAACTCATTGAACGTGCCACACCCTGCGACACCCCTGAAAAAACAATCCAGCGCCTCACCCAACAAATGAGTGAGGATTACGCAAGCTCCTGGCAATCAGGAACATCCCCCTACCCAGGCATCACCACCATCCTGAACAATCTTGCCCAGAAGAAAATCGCCCTCGCCGTATTCTCCAACAAACCTCACATCTTCTGCCAGGAAATGACCGACCACTTGTTTCCAGAAATTTCATTCACCACGGTCCTCGGTCAACGCGACGGAGTCCCCGCCAAACCCGACCCCACAGGGGCCTATGAGGTAGCCAAAAGCCTCGACCACCCTCCAGAAGACATCGCCTTTCTCGGAGATTCAACAATCGATATTGCTACAGCACGCAATGCGGGCATGCTCCCGATCGCCGCGACATGGGGCTACCACGACCTCCCCGCACTGGAAGCCGAACATCCCGCCCGCCTCATCCACCACATCGAAGACCTCCCCGATATTATCATTTCCTAATTTCTAATTTTCATGTCCTACCGATCCCACCCGACCGATACAGAAAAGATGCCCAGCGGCATCCCCTACATCATTTCCAATGAAGCGGCCGAGCGGTTTTCCTTCTACGGAATGAAAGCCGCACTCGCCATCTTCCTTGTCAACTACCTCACCGTGCTCGGAGGGGAATCCCTCAGCACGGCAAAAGCCACCGCCTACGTTTCCTTTTTCAACTCGGCCGTTTATGTCACCCCACTACTGGGAGCATGGATTGCAGATGTTTACTGGGGAAAATACAACACGATCATCAAACTCTCCGTCGTTTACTGCCTTGGCCACCTCGCCCTCGCCTTCATGGGAGTCGGCGGCATGGTGCAGTTCTGGCTGCTCTCCGGGCTCGGACTCATCGCCCTCGGCGCGGGCGGCATCAAACCCTGCGTGTCATCCCACGTCGGTGACCAGTTTGGAAAAAGTAACCAACACCTGCTCACAAAAATTTTCAACATCTTCTACCTATCAATCAACTTTGGCTCCGTCATCGCCTCGTTCTGCATCCCGCTGATCCTCAAATGGTATGGACCCCATTGGGCATTTGGTATTCCCGGCGTGCTGATGTGCCTAGCCACCCTAATGTTCTGGTCAGGCCGCAATAAATTCATCCACGTTCCACCACACGGCAAAGCTTTCTACACCGAACTCAAAAGCCGAGAAGGCCGGACCGCTGTCGCCAAACTCATCCCTCTCTTTCTCTTTGTCGCCATCTTCTGGTGCCTCTTTGACCAGACCGCTTCAACCTTGGTTTTTCAGGCAGAAAAAATGGACCTCCACCTCTTCGGTCCAGGAAGCCTCACCGTGCTACCGTCCCAGATTCAAGCGGCCAACCCCCTTCTCATCCTCATCCTCATCCCCATATTCACCTGGGGAATCTACCCAGCACTCGGCAAAGTGATCACGCTCACTCCTCTGCGAAAAATTGGCACTGGCCTCTTTCTCATGGTGATTGCTTTCGGTGTCCTCTCCCTCATTCAAGAAGCGATCGACCGAGGCGAAGTGCCCAGCGTTTGGTGGCAATTACTCGCCTACGTCATTCTCACCGTTGGAGAGGTTCTCGTTTCCATCGTCTGTCTCGAGTTCGCCTACACCCAGTCACCACGAAAAATGAAATCGTTTGTAATGAGCCTGTTTCTACTCTCTATTTTTGCAGGAAACCTCATCACCGGCGCCATCAACCTCTACATCGATGTCCCCACCATTCCACTGAGCGAAAAAGAACCGAGCCACCCAGGATTCGACGGCAAATCTGGCACCGCCGACGACCTTTCACTCAAAGAGGCAAAGATCCACTCACCCGCCTATCAACTTCTCAGCGAAAGTGCCGGAGCCATCAAAAGCATCTATCAACATAAAAATTCCCTCCCCACCACCGCCGATGGAGCCAAAGCCCTCTCAAACTTCAAAGACCCCTGGGGCAATCCACTTCGATACACCCAGATCAGCGCCGCCACAGCACGAATTTCATCGGACGGCCCCGATAAAGAACACCTCACCAAGTGGGACCTAGGAGCCATCGTCACAGTGAATAAAAAAGATGAGATCAACAAAGACACCTGGCTATATAAAGAGAAAGTCAAAAAGGGAATGATCGACACCCCAGCAAAAGGATCAGCATCCGATTCACTCGTCAAAATAACCTACTACGCCGGTGGCCAAACCAAACTTGAAGGTGCCGCATACTTCTGGTTTTTCACCATCCTCATGCTGATCACCTCCGTCATCTTCATTCCATTCGCCCTCACCTACAAAACAAAAAACTACTTGCAGCAATAGACCATGCTCATCGATTCTCACTGCCACCTCGCCTCTCACAAATTTGCAGAGGAAGAACTCACCGATATCATCTCCCGTGCCCGAGACCATGATGTCACCCGCATGGTCACTCTGGCCACCAGCCTCACCGACGCCCCCGCCAACATCGCCATCGCAGAGCGCTACCCGGAAGTTTTTGCCGCCATCGGCATTCACCCCTGTGATGTCACTGACACCCCTGACGATTATCTCACCGAATTAGAAAAACTCGCTAGCCACCCACGCTGTGTCGCCATCGGTGAAACCGGACTCGACTACTTTCACCCCGCACCCGATGGCTGGTCAGACGACGACTACCGCGCCCGACAGCGCCAATTTCTCGATCAGCACTTCCAACTCGCAGCCGAGCTCGGAAAAAACATCGTCATCCACACCCGCGACCGCTCCGGCGATGCCTCCCTACAGGATGCCATCACCATCTACGCTAAACACACAAAAGACGTTCGGGCTGTCTTTCATTGCTTCCCCTTCGATTACGCATCCGCCCAGCCCATCCTCGATCTCGGAGGACTTATCTCATTCACCGGAATCACCACATTCAAAAACGCAGCCACCGTCCTCGACACCGCAACACAGTGTCCACAAGGATCCTTCATGGTAGAAACAGACGCCCCCTATTTGGCTCCCGTTCCTCATCGGGGGAAACGTAACGAGCCCGCATATACTCGTCACACCGCCGAAACCATTGCCACCGCCAGAGGTGAAACACTTTTACAACTCAGTGAACACACCACCCACACCGCGCAAGCATTCTACAAATTCCAAGAGGGCTGAAAGACCCCTAGAAAAACTTCCGTTTTACAATAGGCCATTAAGTGCTAAATAACCTGTAACCCATTACCCCATTTTAACAGCATCCCACCAACCTCGCACAAACTTCACAATAATATCACCACTATGAAAACAAGCATCATCCTCTCGCTCACAGCAGCTAGCCTAGCCACTCTCACATTCACATCCTGCGGCACCAATGACCCCGAATACAAAGCGTGGAAAGAGCAACAAAATTCTCAAACGGCAGACAACCCATACGGCGTTCCACAAGCCGGAGGAGAGTCAGGCACCTACACCCCATCCGGATCAGCACCCTACCAACCGCTACCAGGAGTGAACCCAGCACCAAGCAAACAACCTCCACTTGCCTCAAATTCACCCTCAGCCCCCCAATCGGGATTTGGCGCCCCTGGCGCACCCGCCATACCAGTAGGACCAACTACACCCCACAAGGTCGTTGCCGGCGACAGTCTCTGGGCCTTAGCAAAAAAATACAACACCACAGTCGAAGCCATTCAATCAGCTAACAGCATGGCAGACACCACCATCCGGACAGGCCAAACACTCAACATGCCTGGAAGCCAGTAGGCCACGATTCAAAAAAACTGAGGACGCAAACCCTCACCACAATACACACCCAGGCGAGCATCAGCTCGCCTGTTTTTTCATCGCATCTAAACTCGCAGGCCACAAAAAAGATGGTGGATTGAATATAAAATCAACATACCCTATAAAAAAACTTCATAAAACTTTAACTCCTTACTTGACCAATCACACTTGTTAGAGCATTGTATTAATTAATTAGATAGCTGTTCACACCGTCAGCCTCCTAACTGGCCATAAACATCAACCCTAATAAAACAAACAACCAAAGCAAGAACTAACCGAACCACTAATACTATGCCTAAAAAAAAGACCGCCAAAAAGAAAGCCGCGCCACGCAAAGCTAAAAAATCTGCCGTAAAAAAACCCATTAAAAAGACAGTTACAAAAGCAACTCGCAAAAAAGTCGCTAAAAAAGTGACCAAAAAGAAGGCTGCAAAAAAACCAGCTGTGAAAAAGGCTGTAAAAAAAGCGACCAAGAAAAAAGCCACTAAAAAGAAAGCAGCTAAGAAAAAAGTCGCTAAAAAGGCAAAGAAGGCAACCAAGAAAAAGGTAGCCAAAAAGGCAAAGAAGACCGCTAAGAAAAAAGTCGCCAAAAAGGCCAAGAAAGCAAACAAGAAGAAGGTAGCTAGAAAAGCAAAAAAGACGGCTAAGAAAAAGGTCGCCAAGAAAGCTAAAAAAGTGACCAAGAAAAAAGCGGCTAAAAAAGCCAAGAAAGTAGTCAAGAAGAAGGCGACTAAAAAAGCAAAAAAGGCCACCAAGAAGGCGAAGAAAACAACCAAAAAGAAAGTAGTCAAAAAAGCAAAAAAGTCAGCTAAGAAAAAAGTAGCTAAAAAGGCAAAGAAAGCCTCTAAAAAAGGCTAATCACTTAAGCTTCTTAAATATCACCCCAAGGGACGCTCTTTAACGAGAGCGTCCCTTTTGTAGGATAGGCCTCCCGGCCTGTCATCTTCCTGTAGCGCGTCAGTCAGGCCACGCTACCCAAATTCATCAGTCCCACACCTCCCATAAGTGTAAGCGTCACATAGCTCCCCTATGCAGATTTTCTGCGCCGTTGCGATGCTGAGGCTATTTTCAAGGAGGTGAGCTTGGCGGCTTCTTCGGGAGTCGGATTCTCCGGTAAGCGATTAAGCACTTCCTTGATATATGCGATGGCTATGTTCCAGCGCTTGAGCTTCTGCCGGGACATCTCGATACCGTATCTTGTCTTGAGTCTTTGCTCTATGCGGTATTGTGGCAGGTGATCGCAGTATTTACTGATTAGTAAATGTGCGGCAAAACCGGGAGTGCAGGGCGTTCCGGCTATGGGCGGGCTTGGCATGGGCGCTTGTTGAGGATGCGGCGAATGAAGTAATGGGCTGGGGTCATGTCCCACAAATCCTGATAGTCTTCTCCAATTTCCTCCCATTTGTCGGGGTCAACCTCAACTTCGGCTATGCGTTGCTTCATTCGGAAGTAACATGACAAACGCTGTTAGGTGAAAATTACATTTTTAAATTGAACTATTTTCGTTCAACCCATGGTCGCAAGGTGCCTTTGTGGAGTTGGACTCCATCCAGAATGAGTTGAAGGGCTTCAGGACTGAGATAAAGGTATTGTTGGTGAATTTTGTGACGCTTACGATGGTGCGAGTAGTGGCATAAAATATGGAGTGGGGACGCCCTCGTCCCCGGCTTCCTGTCGGGCGGAGTATCTCTCCAGCTTTTTCCACCTATCGCTCGTGGGTTGATCAGCGATAGGCAGTCGGGGACGAGGGCGTCCACACTCCA
>Ga0256845_1003495_pt1 | contig 10627 bp, 6 predicted proteins | sample RiftiametaG_FD_189101 | JGI IMG/M metagenome (GOLD analysis project Ga0256845, IMG submission 189101) | Tube worm associated microbial communities from hydrothermal vent at the East Pacific Rise, Pacific Ocean - Riftia | ecosystem: Host-associated > Annelida > Integument > Unclassified ... | reverse complement strand
TGAAAAAGCACATATGCTAACCCAATAATTGCAATTGGCAAAAGCCAAAGTAAATAGATACTATAAGTATTTGATTTCTTTTTAATCATTTTTGCATTTATAATCATGCGTCTTTTTCCTGTGTATTGCATCCAGTTTTTAAAACAGATAAAAATTGAGGTTAAAACAAATAATGTCCATGCATTGCTAGAAGACATGGTATCTACATGCATCTGACTAAAAAACTTTGCCGAAAAAACACCAAAAAGTAATAACAATAAGCATTGTATAATTGACACATACATAATTGCTATAGTACTTGCTTTTTGTTTGTACTTGACTTTATAATGCGAAAAAATATTGTAAAATAGAATGTCGAATCCGTTCATTTAGTAATTCAAATAAATATATTAAGGAATAAAATCAATACTAATTTCATCTAACTCATAAACACCATCAAAAGTATCTAATCCGCCACCTGTGTATTTAAAGGCAATATGCATGATTCCTGTTTCACAGGATAAATCTACATTTCCAGAATTAAACCAAGGCACAAACGAATCTGTATTTTTTACAACATAAGCCGCAGATAATACGCCCCAAGTTGCGGTGGTTACATTGGCTTCTGTTCCATCCCAATCTAATGAATACAACACTTCCATAAAACTACTATCCGCTAAACTATTGGAGGTTTTAAAACGCAGTGTTTCGCCTTCTTGTTCATCCAAATTAATAGCAGGCGTAATTAACCAACCAATATTACTAACATCGCCAGAACTGGCGGGCTGAAATCTAGCAGAGCGACCTAAAGATGCATTGGATGATGTTGACGAATACCCTTCCCAAGCTTCTGTACCTGTTTCAATATAATTTGTCCAGCCATCAATTACTATAGGCTTATTGTTTTTTTGTGGCTCAAAGTCTTCATAAAGTAAATTGGTAGTTCCAAAAGTGTTCGCCAACCCACAATCTAACTCTATTGGGTCGCAACGCTCACCTTCATCAAAATTAATATCTGTAACACTATTCATTATTAATACGTTAAAGTCATCGCCATAATCTCTACTAAAAATACCTTGAATAGTTCCGTTATTTTGTGGTACTGGTATTGATTTAAAATCTGAATATGTACTTGTTTGTAATAATAAAGATGCTCCTGAATCGCAGCTTTCTAAAATTCTATGTCCGTCAAATTGATCAAAACCTTCTCCTGCAAATGTAAAGGGTAATTCAAACCTATTTATTTGCATATTATTTAATTGAATAAACGTGTTTTCATCTTTCTCTGTTAATTCTTCAACATTGGCAATTTTAGGTGTTATTGTAGCAACTTCCGAAGTTCTTAAAACAATATTGCGGTATTCAAACGCTTGTATTTGTTCTAAACTTGAATCTTCGCCTTTACCAATTACTACAACACCACTAGATTCGCCAATAGTTAAGCCTTGTAATTTCACATATACTTTTCTACCAAATTCGTAAGTATCAGATAAGCTTCCAACATTAATTTCTACTTTTATTCCTAACCTTGGGTCGTTATCTGGATTTGAGTCATCTGTTTTATTTTGAATAATAAGTTCTTCGAAAAAATTACCTGCTTGGTCGCTAGAAATCACATAGCCTTCAATATATAAATCGTCTTCAATAATTGCAATAGCATTTCCGTTATTTACCGCTTGGTTATAGCTTTCATGAATAGCTTTAAAAGTAGTTAACTGACCCTCTGGAATTATTATATTTTCGGTGTCACCAAGATTTGGAATACTATAATCATCATCATTCACACATGATGAAATTATAATAATCAAAAGGATTAAAAGTTTATTTATATTATTCATAACTCTATTCTTTCTATTAAAACCTAACGTATGCATTTAAAAAATAAGTAGCTCCTCTTCCATACCAATATTTTGAACCAAAAACAGGTCTGTTTAATGCTTTATCGTCTCTTATTTGTCTATAATTTGCATTTCTTCCTTGTTCGAAACCACCAGTTTTAAACACTTCATCTAAAAGATTATTTACGCTTGCAAAAAAGCCAATATACTTACCATTTATTCTCCAAGATTTACCTCCAGTAAGATTTACAACCATATATTCATCAAAGGTTTCTTGCTTTAATAATTCTTTAGCTAAAGTTTTATCATAATCAATAAATGGTAAGCCATCAACATCTGTAAAAAAATTATCTGTTCTAGTTAACGGACTAATATCTATATATGTTTTATTGAAGAAATTAACAGTTGCACCAAACCACCAAAAGTCTGGGTCGCGATACTCGAAGCCCACAGAATATGCTTGATGTGGACCTGCAGCCAATTTATAATCTTTTAAATATGATTTACCTAAGTGGAAATTTTCAAACCTATCGGAAGACAAATACAAATCTGGGTTATTAGCATATGTATATTGCCCAACTGAAGCTGCACCTTTTAATTTTATTGTTGGAGTTACTTGGGCTTCAATACCTAATTCTGCTCCCAAATGATTTTTCTCAATGCCTTGTAATATTTCTTGAATAAATTCTGCATCATCAGTTCCAGATTGCTGTGTTCCAGATTCTGCAATAATATTTCCTATACCATCTGCAAAGTAAAATGAGATTTCATTTGCGTCTTCAATCTTAGTATAAAACCCTGTTACTTTTGCTTTTACAATAGATGAACGATAAATATAACTTGCATCAAAAGCTGTTATTTTTTCGTTAGTTATATTAGGGACTATATTATGATTTGACCTAGAATTAGAATAACTATTTCGTATTGACGGTGCTTTCGTGAAATAACCCGCATTTACATCCAACAGATGTTTCCCTGTAAATTTATAAGTTGCTCCCGCTTTTGCTCCTATACCTGTAAAAGATAATTTTTCTCCTTTTCCGAATGAATTGTCTGCAAAAGTTTCATGTTGAAATAAGCCTTCTCTTTGATATTGTGTATTTGTTATATTTCCCGATATGAAAAAATCTACTTTATTGTATTTAAACTGCGTTTGTACATAGCCCGATAACACATTAGCTGACATATTATAGTTATAGCTGTATTTATCGCCTACTCGTGAAATAAAATTTGGATTTTGTAAATTAAGCTGAACACTATCAAAACTGTCTACATTTAAAAATCCTGTACCACCAAGTAAATCGATAACTTCTGCGAAGTTTTCAGATTTAAGTGTTTTATAATTTATAGATGCATTAAATAAAATATTATCCTTTAATTCTTTATTAAAAATAGTATTTATGGTTAACTGTTTATCATCTACTCTATCTTCATACAGCATATATGTTGCATTTCTTCCTTGTGAAGCGCTTGCTAAATTAGCTTCATACATTTGTTCCCAATTAATTTGACCATTAGTTAAAAACTCTTGTTGTGCACCATAAGCAAACTCTAAATCATCTGGAAAATTACGTTCAAAATAACTTGGTAATTTTTGATAATAAGAAGGACTTGGATTTTTACCTCCACTTTCAAAAACCTCAGAACCATCAGATGCAACAACTCTATTTGCTCCAGTATATGCTAATCGGCTATTTCCGAATTTCCCAAACTGATAACCAATATTGGTATTCAAATTGGTTTTACTATTTATTTCCCAATTATGACTTAATATTAAAATAGGCTCTTCAACTTTTTTTATACGCGAATTACGTTTTTTTCCATCTTGCCATCCCCAATATTCGTTATATTTTATATCCTTTAAATCATATACTTCTTGAGAGTTTGGTGATGATTTCCCTCTTCTATTTGGCGCATATATCCCTGTTAAATTAAGACTATGTTTGCTGTTGATTACTTTTTCAACTGAAGCAAAAAATGAATTTGAATCGTACAACGTAGCGTCTTTATAACCTTCGTTTCCCCAACGTCTACCTAAAGAAATTGTATATGCCCAATCTCCTTTTACCAGACCAGAAGCATAAGAAACCATAAGTCTATTGGAATAACTTCTATTTGATGAAGAATAGGTAATTCTGCCACCAAACCGAGCTTGTGTTGCTCTTACATTAATATTAGTAGTGCCTAAAACACCTCCAAAATTATAGTTAGATGGTGTAAGCCCAGAAGTTAATTCTTGGTTACGCATCACATCATTTAAACCACCCCAATTACTCCACTGTGGTCTTCCATTATAAAGTTTGTTCATTTCAATTCCATTTATTAAAACGGAACCATTATCAGAATCTAAACCTCTTACTCTAAAAAAAGACGAGCTAAACTCGAAAGCCGCAGTTCGTTGAAAAATATCTTTAGATGACGATAATAATCCTGAAATATTATCAGAACCACTTGTGTCATCATTTAATTCATCATCCGAAAGTGTAATTGTAAATAAATCTTCTTCTTCAGAAATATCCTTTTCTAAAGTCATACCCGTTATATCAACAATTTTATTCTCATTTACAATTATAGGATATCTTCTTGTTTGATATCCATCTTTTGAAATTCTTAAAATGTGTTCTCCTAAAGAAATATTTGAAGAAAACACAAACTCACCTAATTGGTTGGTTTGTATTGTTTGTTTAGTTGCTTCAATTGTAATAGTTACATCAATAATTGGCTCATAAGAAACAGCATCAATAACACTGCCTTTTATGATTGTTTTCTGAGCAAATGCAGTAGAGATAGAAAAAAATCCGAATAAAAAAATTAATAACTTTATTCTCATACTTGAATTTATAATTATTACCTTAATTTAAGTAATTCTTTAATCCAGACGAATTTACAATATTATAATAATATATTTGGCTTAGTATTTGTAATAAAAACAGTGGCACACTAACACGTTATTAATGAAAAAAAACAGATTCTGGACTTGCTCATTTTTTTTATGTGTAATACTAAATATAAATGCGCAAACAGAAAAAAAATATAAAATTCATACCATTGCCTTTTACAATTTAGAAAATTTGTTTGACACTATAAATGATGTCACAAAGTTTGATGAAGCTAGCCCTATGATGAAGTTAAAAACTAATCGCTCACAAGTTTATAAAAAAAAAGTAAGAAATATGGCTCGGGTAATTGCTGATATTGGTTTAGAAGTTACAAACAATTCGCCTGCCATTATTGGTGTTTCTGAAGTTGAAAATAGAGAAGTTCTAGAAGATGTTATAAATGATTCTTTGCTGATTGAAAAAGATTATGGAATTGTTCATTATCATTCGCCCGATGCTCGTGGAATTGATGTAGCTCTTTTATATCAGAAAAAATTATTCACGCCTTTATCGACTAGCAGTCATGAATTAAAAATTTATGACAATTTAACTAGAAAACGTGTTCTTACTAGAGACCAGTTATTGGTAAGCGGTAATTTAGATGGTGAAATGATTCATTTAATTGTTAATCACTGGCCATCAAGAAGTGGTGGTGAAGCTAGAAGCAGATTTAAACGCGTAGCAGCAGCTAAACTAAGTAAGCATTTAGTAGATTCGATTCAAGTTATAAACCCTTATGCTAAGATATTTGTTATGGGCGATTTAAATGACAACCCCAATAATACAAGTGTTAAAAAAGAACTAAAAGCAAAAAAAAATAGGAAAAAAGTTAGCTTTAAAAATATTTTCAATCCCTATGAAAATTTCTATAAAAACGGATTAGGCACTACAGCCTATAGAGATAGTTGGAGTTTGTTTGACCAAATTATGATTACTAAACCGTTGCTAGAAAAAGATTTTTCATCGTTTAGATTTTACAAAGCAGGAATATTTAATAAATACTATTTAATTACTAAAAAAGGCGCTTATAAAGGATACCCTTTTAGAAGTTTTTCAAATGGAGGATTTACAGGTGGTTTCAGTGATCATTTTCCAGTTTATGTTTATCTTATAAAAGAAGTTGGCATTAATTAAAAACTGAATTCAAGAAATTAATTTAAAATACAATGAATACATTTGACCTTAGTCATATTTATAAAAACAGAGAAGAATTTATTATTATTGGATTAACTGGTAGAACTGGTGCTGGATGTAGTTTTGTGTCTGAAATATTTTCTACTGACAATTTTGAAAAAACATTTCCGAAATCTAAAAAAGAAAAACTTGATAATAATAAACGAAAATATAAAATATCAAGGAATTTTTTAAAACACAATTGGAAACCATTCTATACTCTGAAATATAACAAAATTTTAAGTCTTTTAGTTTATAGCGAAAAACTTGATAATATTGATGATTTATTAAGAACCACTTTTTCAGAATTCAATACTAAATTTGGTGTAAGTAATTTTACAAAAGAGAAAGAAGAATTAACTACTCTAAAAAATAAAACAAATTTTAAAACTATTGATATTTCAAGTAATGAAATTGAACTATTTGAATTCTTTGAAAAAGATAATGACTTTAAAGAATTTCATAATAGTTTTCACAAAGCATTAAAAGTTGAAAATGAAATAAATAGAATATTAATATTACATAATTTGTGTAACAATCAAAGAAAAGGTGGTTGTTATCATTGTTCTCCAGACCCTTTGTTAGAAAGTATCTATTCAATCTCTAAAATTATAAACAATGTCATTAAAAGTTATAGAAAATATAATAAAAAATTAAATGAGCCTTGTCGTGTGCTTATAGATTCTCTTAGAAACCCATTAGAAATAATGTTTTTTAAAGAACGCTATTCTGCTTTTTATACTTTAGCAATTAACCCTAATGAAGACGTAAGAGAAAAACAACTAAAAAATAGATACAAAAATGAATATAAAAATATTCTAAAGATTGATTTAATTGAATATGGAGTAAAGAATAATAGAATTGATTTTTATAAACAAAATGTACAGGAATGTATTCAAAAATCAGACTTACATTTATCTTTTATTAAAGACCATTCTTATCCTTTTAACATTGAGCAACAAATTGTGATTTTTTATAGCCTAATGTTGCATCCGGGTTTAATAACTCCATCTCCATTGGAAAGATGTATGCAAATTGCATATACCGCAAAATATAATTCAGGTTGTATTTCAAGACAAGTTGGAGCCGTTATTACCGATTCTAATTTTGCTATTAAATCTGTTGGCTGGAATAATACACCTGAAAAACAAACGCCTTGTATTTTAAGAAATGGACAAGATTTAATTGATGGTACAGATGAAAATGCATTTAGTGAGTATGAAAAAGATAAAACTTCAAGTGTCTATACTGAATTAGATAAAAAACTTAAAATAATTACTAAAACTAATTTGAATGGTCACCATTGCAGTTTTTGCTTCAAAGATTTCCATAATTCTGTTGTAGAAGGAAAGAATCAAGTACACACACGGTCTTTACACGCAGAAGAAAATGCAATGTTACAGTTAACAAAATATGGAGGGTTTGGTGTAGAAAATGGATTTTTATTTACTACAGCAAGCCCTTGTGAATTGTGTTCTAAAAAAGCGTATCAATTGGGAATAGAAAAAATATTTTATATTGATCCATATCCTGGTATTGCAAGAAAACAAATTTTAAATTGTGGAGAAAGAAGTATTAAACTGACATCCTTCACTGGAGCAATTGGTAAAGCATATCATAGATTTTACGAACCATTTATGGCATATAAAGATGAAATTTACATACGAACAGGAATGGTTATAGAAAATAAAGTTAAGAAATTAGAAAACGAAAATTTAAAACTGAAACAAAGAATTAATGAGTTAGAAAAAAACTAATGCCAACAAATGGCTATAGTTAATACGGGTTTTTGGTGCTTAATCCAAAGTGAAGTACCTTGAATAAAGTTCGCAAAATTTTCAATTTTGCGTGTCTATTGAAATAAAGAAAAAATTAAAAATTTGGCTAAGTGTAAGCCCGAAAGTTCAGTCCTTCGAAATCCCGTACTAACCATAGCCGAGACGTTGAATGATTTAAAAATAAAAAAAGCGGTAATTAATTACCGCTTTTTTTATTTCCTAATCAAGCCACGTACTCCAAGGTATTCTTGATAAAAATAATAGTAAAGCAATAGTATAAAAAATAGCTATTGTTTTTAATTTTGAAGGTGACGTTAATTTCTTTTTATGCTTTGAATAGCCTATAGTAATTAATGCCACGGCTATAATATTAATAAAAGGATGTTCTACAAGATATAAACGCGCAATAGAATTACTCATAACTTTACCACCTAACTCACTCCATAATTCAAATCTTGGTGATACAAAATACAATATCAACCCAATTAATAATTGTATGTGTGATACTATTAGAGTAAATAACGATATTCTAAAATCTTTAGCTGAATATTCTTTATCTCCAAATGTTTTTATTAAAGCATTAACTACGGCTATAGTTAAAATTAATAATACAATATATGCCCAATAAGAATGTAATGCTAGTATTGTGTCGTACATGATTTTTATTTTAAATAATTATTCCCATCTATTTTCAGCATCAGCTCCATTCCAAATTAAAGTGGCTAAATACGGATTATCTATAAATGGATTTCTGTTGCCTTGTGCAGCGTAAATAACATTGTTGCGTTGTTCTTCAAATGCAGAAACAGGATCGGCAATATTCCATTGTAAAAACATGTCTAAAGTTCCAAGTTTTTCAAAAGTTTCACCATACCTAATATTCAAATACATTATCATACGTGCTATATCACCTCTCCACTCATCACCAGGAAACCATTCTTGAGTTCCCAATAGATATGTACCACTACCATCAATAAACGGGAAATTACTCCGCAAACTATTAATAGTTGCGTCACATGATCTTAAATGATGTAAGTCTGTTACAGCATCTGTAGCTTCTAATAAAGACTGTGGATAAATATGTTCTGTATTAAATGTTTGTGATGAATATGAATTATTTCCTGAAGTATATTCTTCCCAATATCTACTTTCACTTGAATACATTAAAATAACATTATCTGTATTCGCTAAATCTGCATCAGCATTATATAAATATTCATGTCTTTGTCCGTAAGACAAAATAGTAGTATGATTTGATATGGTATGATTTTCTAATTCATCAAACATTAAATCTGAATCTTCAGAAAATATTACGCCATTATAGTAATCTATTAATTCTGGAGGGATGTTAAAGCTTACTGCTTCTAAAACAGTAATCGTTACTGTTGCTGAAACACAAGTATTATTTGGTGTATCATCATCACAAATGGTATATGTAAAAGTATCTTCTCCTAAAAAATCTGTTTGCGGAGTATATGTAACTGTTCCATTTGCATTTAAAACTACAGTTCCTAACGTGCTAGAATCATCAACAGATGATAATATAGCATCATCAATAATATTATCATTTTCTAATAAACTTGAAAATGTTCTACTAGTGTTTTCTAAAACATTTACAGTATCATCTACTGCAACTGGATTTCCTTCATCCTCTACGGTTATTGTAACTGTTGCTGTTGAACAATCTGGTGGTGTATCTTTATCACAAATAGTGTAAGTAAAAGTATCGTCGCCTACAAAACCATTTACTGGAGTATATCCATATGTTCCGTCTCTATTATCGACTATAGTTCCTCCGTTAGCAGACGTTGCATCAAAAGAAGTGATTTTTGCATTATCTAAAATAGTATCGTTTGATAATAAATTTTGAATATCAATATCTAGACCTGTATCTTCTACTCCTGTAACATTATCGTTTACCGCAATAGAAACACCATTAGGTGTTGGATCTGGTGTAGGTGAATCGTCTCCTCCGCTAGAGCTACAGTTTACACTTAATACAACTACCAATAATAATAAAATAATTTTTCTCATAACACTAACAAATATATTAAATTTTGAATAAAAAAACCACCTCAAAAAAAGAGGTGGTTTTATATTAAATAAAAGGGAGAGTTAAGCTATTAGTTTAACACCCATTCACCTCCTGTTTTAATAAAACTTGTTTGATAATCATTTTCACCATTATCATAAATAACATAAGTTAAAATATACTTTTGCCCTTCTGCAGCACTAGGATCTAAATGATCTAAGAAAAGTACTAAAGCAAAATTAATTTGAGTTTGAGACCAATTATAATCAAAATCACCATAATTTGCTAAGTTTCCAATTAATCCTGCATATTCATCTCCAGTTAGTTGAGAAGACATATACTCATAGTCTGCATTTCTTACTAAAGTGTATTTAATTGTATTATCGGGTACCCAAGTCGTACCATCATGTCCAAATTGAATTGTTTCATTAATTTCATTGGTGTATTTAGACCAAGCTGTACCATCAAAAATATAATTTGCAGTATAACTTTTTGTTACGCCTCCTCCTTTATATAATTCATACATAGTTGATACAACATCTCCTGCTTCTTTACCTTCAAACTTATATACATCTAATAATGCAATAGGTATTTTAATTTTAGCTTCATCATGACTAGAAAAATTTGGATAACTTTCTCCCATAGCCGAATATTCATCTTCAGTAAATCCTTTTATTTTATTCCAATCAGTTCCATCATAATAAAAGCCATCAGTAAATGTACTTTCACCTCCTGAATAATAACGATATCTTAATGATACAAAATCACCTTCAGCTGGTGTTAGATATGTTGCTTCTAAATAAGCATATATATGTCCACCACTATCAAAATTTCCATAAGTTTTACCAGTTATTGCATTATGCTCAGCGTCAGATAACTTATAAATATTTTGGCTGTAAGTCTTTATTTTACTGTGAATTTTAAAAGTTACTGTTGCTGATGATTTAT
>Ga0256845_1003494_pt1 | contig 10631 bp, 10 predicted proteins | sample RiftiametaG_FD_189101 | JGI IMG/M metagenome (GOLD analysis project Ga0256845, IMG submission 189101) | Tube worm associated microbial communities from hydrothermal vent at the East Pacific Rise, Pacific Ocean - Riftia | ecosystem: Host-associated > Annelida > Integument > Unclassified ... | reverse complement strand
TTTGTGGTGTTAAAAAAGATGTTGCATATAAGCTTGTAGCCGGACCGGGCGTTTTTATTTGTGATCAATGCACAAAAGCAGCATATAGTTTAATCTTTGACAGTAAAGGCGGATTAGCTGATGCTGATAATGAATATGATGTTTTAATTCCCGAAGAAATAAAAAAACAATTGGATAAATATGTAATATCGCAGGGAATGGCAAAAAAAAAGCTTGCCGTTGCGGTGTATAATCACTTTAAAAGGATAAATAATCTTAATAAAAAAAACACGGTTGAGATTAATAAGAGTAATGTTTTATTGATTGGACCGACAGGAACAGGAAAAACTTTATTAGCTGAAACACTTGCTAAAATTTTAAATGTACCTTTTGCCATTGCTGATGCTACAACATTAACGGAAGCTGGTTATGTTGGAGAGGATGTTGAAAATATTTTATTAAAACTCTATCAGGCAGCAGGGGAAGATATTAAAAAAACAGAGCATGGTATTATTTATATTGATGAAATAGATAAAATATCAAGACGAAGCGAAAATACATCCATAACGCGTGATGTTTCGGGGGAGGGTGTGCAACAGGCACTTTTGAAAATTGTAGAAGGTACGGAGGCGAGTGTTCCGCCGATGGGTGGGAGAAAACATCCACATCAGGAATTTTTGAAAATTAATACTAAGAATATTCTTTTTATTGCCGGTGGAGCATTTGTTGGTCTTGATAAAATTATAAAAAGAAGGTTAAAAAAAAATCAAATTGGATTTAGCGGTAAAAATGCCAAGATGAGAGACGATGAAATATATAAGAGAGCGGGGACCGATGATTTGATAAAGTTTGGACTTATTCCCGAATTAATTGGGAGGTTCCCTGTTACTGCCGTTTTGGATGACTTAAATGAAGATGATTTTTTAAAGATTCTTACGCAACCTAAAAATGCGATTACTAAACAATATAAGGCACTTTTTGCTCTTGATGACATTGAAATTGAATTTAGTAAATCCGTGTTAAAACGAATTGTAAAAGAGGCTGTTAATCGAGAGATAGGTGCGAGGGGATTACGTTCTATTTTTGAAGAGTTGATGTTAGATATGATGTATAACGCACCTTCAAAAAAAAATAAAATAGACAAGCTTCTTATTGATGACAGCTTTTTAAAGAAGGCTAAGTGGATAGCTTAAGTTATGAATGATTTAGATTTAACCGTTATACCGATTAGAGAAATAGTTGCTTTCCCGTCAACGGTTGTACCGTTTCTCATAGGAAGACAAAAATCGATAGAGGCTTTAAAATTTGCACTTGAACATACTGATGGTATGATTTTTTTGGCTGTTCAAAGAGACCAACTTGATGAAAACCCAAGCCTTAAGAGTCTGTACAGAGTGGGGTTAATAGCAAAAATAGTAAAACATATCAAACAGGATTCAGGTAATTACAGAGTTATGATTAAGGGACTTGAACGGGCAAAATTATTAAGTTCTTATGAAAATTCCGATGGACTTGAGCTTGTTCAACTTGATATATTAGAAGAGATAAGGGATAGAAAGAAAGAGGAATTGCAGTTATCAATTAAACTACAGAGTATGTTTGAAAATTATATAAGCAAGAGAGCGGTTAATTTTAAAGACGGTTTTAAAAAGATAGGAACGGACGATCTTTCGGCTGTTACCGATATAATTATATCGGTAATAAATGTTTCAATTCGCGTAAAACAGTCTCTTTTAAAAGAGTTAAATGTTTATAACAGAGCTATCAAAGTGTATGATATATTGGGAAAAGGGAGTCTTAATGTTATTAGGAATAAAAAAAAGCAGATTTTTGAAAATGATGATCCTGATTATGATGAAAATGAGGTAGAAAATTATAAGAAAAAAATTAGTGAAAAAAATTTTCCGGATAATATAAAAAAATATGCTGATATTGAATTAAATAAATTATCCAAAATGCCTCTTTACTCTGCTGAAAGTTCTGTGTCGAGAAACTATATGGATTGGTTATTGGATATTCCTTGGACGGAGATAGATAAGAAAAAAATTGATATAAAAAAAGCAAGGCAAATATTAGATGAAGATCATTATGGATTGTTCAAGGTTAAGGATAGGATTCTTGACTATATTGCAGTCTTAAGCCATTCTAAAAAGCCTCTTGGTGAAATAATATGTTTTGTCGGACCTCCTGGCGTTGGTAAAAGTTCTCTATCTAAATCTATTGCAAGGGCACTTGGACGAAAGTTTACCAGAGTATCTCTTGGTGGCGTTAAAGATGAAGCTGAAATAAGAGGGCATAGAAGAACTTATATCGGGGCATATCCCGGTCAAATAGTTAAAGGATTAAAGAAGGCAAAAACAATCAATCCCGTGTTCTTGTTGGATGAAATAGATAAACTTAATTCTGACTTTAAAGGTGATCCGGCATCGGCACTTCTTGAGGTGCTTGATCCTGAGCAGAATATGGAATTTATAGATCATTTTATTGATATTGAGATGGACCTTTCGAAAATATTTTTTATAACAACTGCCAATTCCCTATCCAATATTTCTTATGCACTAAGAGACAGAATGGAAATTATCGAGCTATCGGGATACACCGAAAAAGAAAAGCTTGAGATAGCAAAAAAATACTTGATAAAGAAACAGGCTGAAAAAAACGGTTTAAATTACAGAGAAGTATTGATTAAAGATGAACTCCTTTTGAAAATAATACATGAATATACGAGGGAAGCAGGCGTTAGAGAGTTAGAGCGTGTAATTTCTATTGTACTAAGAAAGATAACAAGGCATATTGTTGAAGATAAACAACAATATACGAAATTAAAACCATTTGTATTTGATGAGAATCTAATAATAAAATATCTCGGAGCACCAAAATACGGTTCTCAAAAATTAGTTACTACCGGTGAAATAGGTGTTTCCGTAGGGCTTGCTTGGACTCAGGTCGGAGGTGATATACTCTTAATAGAGGCAAGACTCTTAAAGGGTAAGGGAAAACTGATTATGACCGGAAGATTGGGCGAGGTTATGCAAGAGTCGCTTTCAACTGCCTTTACATATTCAAAACTTAAATTAGCGGGTTTGGGTTTTGATACGGCTGAACTTGATAATTACGATATACATCTTCATATCCCAGAGGGTGCTGTTCCTAAAGAGGGACCTTCGGCAGGTGTTACACTTGCTATTTCAATCATTTCATTGATTACCGGTATTCCTGTTAGAGATAAGTTTGCAATGACCGGTGAAATAACGCTTAGAGGCAAGGTTCTTGCTGTAGGTGGCATAAAAGAAAAGGTACTTGCAGCTCATAGATATGGAATGAAGAATATTCTTATTCCGATAGAGAATAAAAAGGATTATGGAGAGGATATTCCCGAGGACATAAAAGATGATATCAAAATATATTTTATTGATAATATGAACGAATTATTAGACATAGCTTTAGAGAATAAACTTGTTCTAAAAAATATAAATAGTAAAGTATTAAAATTATCTGTTCCGGTAGGTGTGCAATAAATAGCATATAGCGAAGTAGATAGTTGCCGGTTTTTTACTGCTAAATGGCATATTAAATAGAATATTGAATGAAATATAAATAAGGAAAGATATGAAAATAAAAAACTCAGAGATTTTTAAAACTGTGTTCAATAAGGGGCAACTTGTCTCGGATGATAGATCTAAGATAATCGTTATGGGGCGTTCAAATGTGGGGAAGTCGTCATTAATTAATAAGATATTGCACAGGAAAAAGTTGGCAAAATCAAGTTCAAAACCGGGAAAAACGATAAGTATTAATTATTATTTGATAAATAATGAATTTCAATTGGTCGATTTACCGGGATACGGATACGCAAAAATTTCAAAATCGGAAAAAAGGCGTGTCGAAATGTTATTTTCAGATTTTTTTAATTCGGTAAGTAATGTCAAACTTGTATTATTATTAATTGATTCAAGAAGAGGCTTTTTGGATAGTGATATAGCAAATCTTACAAAGATATTAGAAAAAAATTATAAAATATTGACAATACTTACCAAGAGTGATAAAATCAAAAAATCAGATTTACAAAAGCAATTAGATAGTCTTAAAAAAGACTTTGGTTTAGTTGCGGTTCCGTTTTCAATAAAAAATGATTCAGGAATGGAAAAAATATTAACTATATTAGAAGAAGCGTTAAAGGAGTGATAATGTATTCATTAAAAGAACTAAAGGCTATGAAGCCTACAGAATTAAAAAAAGTCATAAAGCAGTTTGACTTGGATAAAGAAGATATATTGAATGATAGTGAACTTTATTTCGACATTTTGGATGCTCAGGCAAGAGCAAGCGGTAAATTGTTTGCCGAGGGCGTAATAGAAGTCTTAAATGAAGGTTATGGCTTTTTAAGGTATCAGGAGAATTCTTATCTTTCGAGTAGTGATGATATTTATGTGTCTCACGGTTTTATTAATAAGTATGATATTAGGACAGGTGATACCATATCAGGTGCGGTAAGACCACCAAAGGGTAATAGTGAAAAATATTTTGCATTAATTGATGTTGAAGCTATCAATTCTGAAGATCCTGAATATGTGGTTAAGTTGAGAAAAAATAAAAGGTTTGAACGATTGACTCCGATTTATCCTGAAAATAGAATAATACAGGGAACAGGACCAACAGATATATCAGGTCGAGTTATGAATCTATTGACTCCTATAGGAAAGGGACAGAGAGGAATTATTGTTGCGGCACCAAGAACAGGAAAGACTATGATATTACAAAGTATAGCAAAGTCTATCGAGGTAAATCATCCTGAAATTGCTCTTATTGTGCTCTTAATTGACGAGAGACCGGAAGAAGTTACCGATATGAGTAGAAGTGTAAAAGGTGAGGTTGTAGCATCAACTTTTGATGAGATGCCGTCAAGACATACCAAGGTTGCTGATATAGTTATTGAAAAAGCTAAGAGAATGGTAGAAATGGGACAGGATGTTGTGATCTTGCTTGACTCGATTACAAGACTTGCAAGAGCTCATAATGCAACGACACCTCCATCGGGAAAAGTTCTGTCAGGTGGTGTTGATGCCAATGCATTACATAAACCTAAAAAATTCTTCGGAGCTGCAAGAAATATTGAAAATGGAGGGAGTTTAACTATTCTTGCAACAGCACTTGTTGAAACCGGTAGTAGAATGGATGAGGTTATTTTTGAAGAGTTTAAAGGTACGGGGAATATGGAAATTAATCTTGATAGACGACTTGTTGATAAGAGGATTTTTCCTGCTATTGATTTATTCAAGTCAGGCACAAGAAAAGAAGAACTATTAATCCCACCTGATGAACTAAATAAGATTTGGGTACTAAGAAAGGTTTTAACGCAAATGTCAGAAATTGAAGCAATGGAATTGTTGATAGAAAAATTATCTAAGACAAAAACAAACGATGAATTTATAATGAAAATGTCTCAAGGTATGTAAATAATGCTTGGAGTGTAAAATGATAATAGATTTTAAAGGACTTTTAGAAAAAGCTAAGTTAGTAAAAAACACGGTAGTTGGTGTTCCGGCACCTGAAGATTTAACTTCGATAAAAACAGTTATCAGTGTTAAGGAGAAGGGCATAGCCGATTTTATTCTTTGTGGGAATAAAGAAAAAATTGAACAACTTTTAATAGAGAATAAGGGTAAAGTTGAAGACTATAAAATTATACATTCGGATAATGAACAGAATGCTGCAAAAAAAATCGTATCATTAGCCAATGAAGGTAAGGTTAATGTTATTTTAAAAGGTTTCTTAGCAACGGCATCATTGATGAAACCGATTTTGGATAAAGAAACCGGTTTAAGGACGGGAAATCTTCTTTCCGATATATTAATTGTTGAAAATCCTGCTGATAATTATGATGGTTTTCTTGGAATGTCTGATGGTGGCTTAAATATTTTACCTGATTTACAACAAAAGAAACAGATGGTGGAAAATGCAGTAAAGGTATTTCATAAACTAGGGTATAAGAAACCTAATGTCGGGATAATGACTGCTGTTGAGAAGGTAAAGGCGTCAATGCCAGCTACAATGGATGCCAAGAGTTTAACGGATATGAATGTAAATGGTGAGATAACAGGGTGTAATGTTTACGGACCTTTGGCTTTAGACATAGCCGTATCAAGAGAGGCTGCAAAGCATAAGGGTATAGAGAATGAGGTTGCTGGAATGGTTCATATTATGATTGTACCCAATGTTGAAGCCGGTAATCTATTGGGTAAATCTTTTACATATTATCTTAAAAATCCCGTTGCACATGTTGTTATGGGAGCAAAAATACCGATTTTAATTCCATCGAGAAATGAGAGTGAAAACGATAAATTATATTCTGTGGCATTAGGAGTTATAATCAGTAAATAAATGATTAAAAAAGTTTTATTAATACTGTTGTTAGTTTTTTGTTATCAATATACTGTTTTAGCCGTTTCGGATACAGCTCTTTTATTGAAGTTGAGGGAGAATTTGACAAAGACGTCTCCCTTTTATCTTCATTTTAAGCAACAGGTTTATGACGATGAGGATATGATTACCGAAGAATCCGGTAATATATATTTTATTAATGTCAAAAAATTAAAATGGGTGTATAATAATCCGGATTATAAGGTCTTTATAATAGAAAAAAATAAATATTTATTTTATGAAAAGGATAATAATCAACTAACAAAGGGTATAATTAAGAGTAATAGACAGAAGTGGATATGGCAAATTCTTTTTGCAGATTCAATCAGCGATAAAATTAAATGTGATAATAAAAAAAATATTATTTATATTAAGAATTCTATTGATGATATAGATTTAACCGTATATGTTGGGAAAAATGGTCTTCCTGAGAAAGTTGTGCAATTGCAGGGTGCAGGTGTCAAATATGTATATATATTTACGGACTATGAAACCAAACAAAAAATCCTAAAAAATGTATTTAATTTAAAATTACCAAAAGATGTTGATATTGTTGATATGGAGTAGGGAAATAAACTTTATTGGGAAAAATTCGTATAATGAAATTGGATGAAGATCAGTTGCTTATAAAGAAAGTACTGAGCGGAGAAAAAGGTGCATTTGAGGCTTTGATGGTTAAGTATAATAAGAGAATTTACAATTATGTTTATCGAATGGTAAGAAATGAAGAAACTGCTGTAGAATTAACGCAGGATTTTTTCTTGAAAATATATAATGTTTTAAGTATGTATAATTTTAAATATAAGTTTTCAACATGGGCTTATCGGATATGTTATAACCTTGTGGTGGATTATATTAGAAAGAATTCAAATCTTATTGATTCTCTTGAGGGCGATAATATTAACGAAAAAAGAATGGTTGAAAGTGATAATTATGTTAAGGAAAACTATATTGCCAAACTTGAAAATGAACAAATGTCCGAGTATCTTTGGAATGTTGTCGATTGTATTCCGGTAAAGTATAAGGAACTTATTATTTTAAGATATATTGATGATTTAAAATATGAAGAAATTGCTGAAATAGTGGATATTCCCGTAGGCACGGTTAAAAACAGAATTTTTAAAGCTAAGAAGATGCTTAAAAAGGAGATGGAAAACAATGAATTGTTTACCTGATAATAAAATACAGGAAATGGTAGAAGAAAATATTTCTGCCGATAATTATGTTGATGAGTATTTACATATGAAAAAATGCAATACCTGTAAGAATAAATTTAACCAATATAAGATATTGGAAGAGAAATTACATGAGCACGTGATGATTGAGCCACCTGAATCTATAAGAAAATTTGTGATGGATAGAATTCTTGTTAAGAGTCCTTCGTTGCAATCTGTGATGTTTTCAATATTTTTTAGCATATCCTTTATTGTTTTTATTGCACTTGCCTATTATGGGTTTTCTAAGGAAGGATTATTAAAAGGTGCCGAGCTTATGGGAAGCATATTATTTAATTTTGTACATTCAGTAATAGTGCTTTTGTCTAATATATTGGATTATGTTCTTATTATAGCAAAGTCGTTGAATAAATTTACAAGTATTTTATTTGGTTTTGGTGCAGATATGGAATTAATCGGTTTGACGTTTATTGTTTTATTTACCGTAATCTTTTTTACTCTTTATAAGTTAAGTTCGAAAATAAGTGTATATAAGAGAGCACAGGGGTTATAAAAAGAGAAAAAATGAAAAAAGTTTTATTAATATTTTTATTATTGGTGTTGAATTTGACGGTTTTTGCAAAGGATGAGTATAGGTTTGTAAAAAACATTGAGGTAAAAAAGGGAGATGTTTTTGCAGGTAATATTGTATCCGTTGAGGGTAAAATAATAATTAACGGTAATGTTTCAGACTCGATAATTATACTTGGCGGAGAGATAGAACTCAATGGCGAGGTAACAGGTGATGTTATATGTATTGCAAGTATTGTAAAAATCAAGCATGAGTCTAAAATTGGTGGAGATTTAATAATTCTCGGTGAAGCTCCGCAATCCAATGAAGGCAAGGTAGTAGGGGCATACCATTTATTTGAACTTAACCTTGATAAGATAAGAAAGACAATTTTACCACTTTTAACAGGCTCAAATAATTTTTTTATAATCAATTTAATTAAAACCGTACTGTGGTTTATTCTGATATTGATAGTCTTTTTCATATTTTCAGATAAAATTTACATGGCTGAAAGCATTGTTAATGATAATCTTAAAAAAATTGCACTTATCAGTCTTATTGGAATTATAATTTTCATATTACTTTTAATTTTATTTATATTTTTTAGCTTTCTGATTATAGGAATACCTTTTTTATTGGGACTTTTCATTTTTTATTTTATAGCTTTAACATTTGGCAGAACCGTTTTATTGTATTTTATAGGGGAAAAAATATTCTTGTCTATTAATAAAAAAAATATACCACCTGTACTGTATCTATTTATAGGGTTTATGATTTACGCCGTACTTTTATTTGTTCCCGGTGGAAAATTTATACTATTAATAATAAACATATTTGAATTTGGAATAGGGTTAAGTTATTTTTTTAGGAGAAAATTGAAGTTTTAGTTTTTTATTTTTGGGAAACGGAATTAAAGAAATATCTTTGTGCATCTTGTTTAGAATTCATTGGGGTAACCTTTATAGACGTATCGTCTATTTTAACCGTGTAAACTTCGTTGACAGTACTTTTAGCATAGGTGACGGCTAACTTAGCCGCTAAAGCTTTATCCTCTTTATTTGCATCCTTACTCAATAATGAATATGGTCCTATAATGGGAATTATTACCTTGGTATATTTATCATTATTGATTTTTTCAAGCCTTTGATTGTCTGTTTCGTCTCTACCTATAACAAGTTTTGCCTTACCGGGTAATCTGAAGTGTCGTCCGAATTTTAATAATTCAACATCCTCGGCAGTTAATGTATCATAAGATATAAATTCTCTAAGTCTGTGTGAAAAATGTTTTTCTGTTAAGAGACAACCGCCTCCGGGCGACTCGTAGTCTTTTAATTTCCATTTCTTTGCAAGTGATATTTGTATCTCTCTATTTCGTCCTGATATATCAAGCAATTTATCTCTATCTACCCACGATTCGAGTTCAGGCTTAGTTGGTTTTAACAGCTTTGCCGATAATGGTCTTAATATTAAATTGTCGGCATCTGCTAATTTTAATACATTATTCATAGCATCAATTCTCTGACTCATTGGTCTTTGTCCGATTACCTCTCCTGAAATTAAAAAACTTGCATCAAGCTCTTTCATAAGTTTCTTTCCTACCCTGAACATATTGGCATGACAATCTATACATGGATTGAAATTTTTACCGTAACCGTATCTTGGCTTAAAAAGTATATCTCTTATGAATTGCTCCCTTATATCAACTATCTTTAATTCGGCACCTATTTGCTCACACATGTTTTTCAAATGAGAGTTTTTATCCTTAGTGCTTCCAAATCCCGTGTCAATAAACATAGCAATAACATCTATGCCTTGGTCGGCAATGAGTTTGACGGCAATGACACTGTCAAGACCACCGCTGAATAAAGATATGGCTTTCATTGTCATTTATCTTGTGATTTATTTTGGCTCTTGTTTTGGCTTTTATCTTGTATCTTATCAATAATCGAAGAAGTTGAATAGTTGGATTTGAATTGAAATAGTAATAATCTCCCACCATTTTCTTCAACTTCTTTTTTACCTACAACCTTATCAGGAGTGTAGTCACCGCCTTTTATAAGAGTATCAACCTTAATTAGTCCCTGTATTAATTCTAAGGGCGTATTCTCTGAAAACGGAATAATATAATCAATATATTCAATGGCAGATAATATTTCCATTCTTTCGGCAAGGGGGAAGATAGGTCTAACTTGTCCCTTTAAACGTTTAATTGATTCATCTGTGTTTATACCGACAATAAGTATATCTCCACTGTTTTTGGCAAATTCCAATAATTCTATATGTCCCGGATGAATAATATCGAACACACCATTTGTAAAGACAATCTTTTTATCACTTTTTTTTTCAATATGCCTTTTTAATTCATTATTAAGTAAATCAATACTTTTAACTATCTTCATATGTTTCCTTTTATAGACAATTTTCTATTTGGAGCAAGGCAAGATAATACCTATTAACACACAGTTTGTCAACTCGTTTTAATAGTAGATTGAGCTTTTTTTTTTTTC
>Ga0256845_1003493_pt1 | contig 10632 bp, 10 predicted proteins | sample RiftiametaG_FD_189101 | JGI IMG/M metagenome (GOLD analysis project Ga0256845, IMG submission 189101) | Tube worm associated microbial communities from hydrothermal vent at the East Pacific Rise, Pacific Ocean - Riftia | ecosystem: Host-associated > Annelida > Integument > Unclassified ... | reverse complement strand
AACCGATACTATTTTTGCAATAAAAGTTCTATTGCCTGCCCTGTATTCATGGTATGAGCTATTGCGGTATAGATAGGAAAAATATGCTTCGCTGATTTTATCTGTCTCGCCATTGCCAAGGCGATTGTACCAAAGGCCGATACTGATTAAAATGCCATTTAGGCACTCATTTAAAGCAAACTTCTTATTAAAAATATTTTTTAACGAAATGGGGTTTGGTGCGTCGCTTTCAAAAATATCCTGATTAATATTTATGCCAATGCCCACTATCATAAAATTTAATTTACTGCCAAGCAATTGGTTTTCAATCAGTATCCCTCCCAGTTTTTTGTTACGGTAATAAATATCATTAGGCCACTTTATAGTAAAGTGTTTATCAATACCTTTTAAATAACCGATAATGCCAAGCGAAACCACTTTTGATATCATAAACATATCTTCGGCTTTTAAAAAACTTGGGCGCAACAATAAGCTGAAAATTAGATTTTTACCGGCTGTACTTTCCCAAAAATTCCCTCCTTGCCCCCGTCCATTTTTTTGACACTGTGCCACAACAACAGCCCCTTCGGGCAATTCATCCTCAATAGCCAACATTTTAAGGTGGTCATTTGTCGATACCACCTCATCAACCTCAATATAGTTTATATTCTTCAAATTTAACGGTATTGCATATTATCTTAAATCCGCAAAGCTTGTCCCATATTTCGGGGTTACGACATAAGCTGTTGATTTAAAAAAAATATAATAATAAAACGTAATACTTTTAAAAAGGGCTTACTCCGTAACTATCAAATAGCCTAAACGCTAATAAGCTTATTTTTAATAGCATACATAATTAGATTTGCTGTATTTTTCGAGTTTGTTTTACTCAGCAAATTAGCCCTGTGCTTATCAACGGTTCGTTTGCTAATAAATAAATTATCGGCAATTTCTTGATTTGAAAGCCCGTTGCATATCTCCTCGAGCACCTGAAGCTCCCTTTTTGATAATTTTGCCATTTCATCAACAGGCTCTTTATGAGGTTTAAAGTTTTTAATCACGTTATATAAAAGCTCTTGCGAAAAATAGCTGTTTCCTATATTTACTTGATTAATTGCCTCAATAACCTCATTAATTTCCGAATTTTTCAGCAAAAAACCCTTTGCCCCCGCATTAATCATTTTATAATAGTACTCCTCCTCGCCAAACATCGACAAGGCAACAATTTTAATATCAGGGTATTTTTCATTTGCCAGTTGTGTGGCCTCAATACCATCCATAACAGGCATATTAATATCCATTAATACAATATCGGGCACATTATCCTCAATTTTTTCAAGAAACTCTTTGCCGTTTACCGCCTCGCTTATTACGGCAAACTCAGGATGTGTATCCAACAAAATTTTCAACCCGTTTCTAAACAGTGCATGGTCGTCAACCAGTGTTATTTTTATTTTTTTACCCATAATTATTTTATTCGAACTTTGATAAATGCATTTGCACCTTCGTCGGGGACGCTTGTTATTATAAAAATACCATTAATAGATTTTATACGCGATAGAATATTTTGCAACCCCATTCCCCCTGTTTGCGAATCCACTTCCTTTTCTGTATCAAAACCTATTCCATCATCGTGGTATTGAATAGTTAAAGTACGCAAATGTTTTGATATATTTATTGATATATTGTTAGCTTTTGCATGTTTTAATGTATTATTAATAAGCTCGCATGTAGCGCGGTACAAAATAACCTCGGCATCGGCATTAAAACGCTCATTCTCCATATTGCTCAACAGCTCAATTTTAACCGTTTTGGCATCATTAATTTTATGGGTAAAGTTTTTTAATGCGCTTACCAAGCCAAAATTGGTTAAAACGTGAGGACTCAAATTGTTCGATATCTCCTTAATGCTTGTAATAGCCTCATTAATAACCATATTGGTGTTTTCTAAAATGGCTTGGTTATTTTTTTTCGTGTTTGAATTCAGGAGTGCCGATATTGACATTTTTACCGTTGACAATAGTGGTCCAAGCCCGTCATGAAGGTCTTTTGCAAATCGTTTCCGCTCTTTTTCTTCGGTTTGTATTATGGTATTGATAAGCCTTTTTTCGGCACGTGTTCTATCAATATTTGCTTTTCTTAAAGAATAAAAAATTTCGCCTATCAAAAAAACACCGGCAGTAAACAAAAACGATATTATAACCGCGAGCCACTCGTCGGCCATGGTCAAATAAAACGAAAAATCATCTTGCAAAAACTGAATAAGCTTAATGGCCCTTTTTATAGCCATTAATAAAAAACCCAACGAAATAAGCACCCACGACGCCCTGTATTTTGTAACACGCATTAAGCGCAATGCAAAAATTGCTGCAATAAGCTGCAATACTATCGAAATTAAAAGGGCTACTAACCGAACCATGTTTTTTTAACAAAAATAGTCATATAATATATTTTTGAAGGCATATTCGGCAATAAATTAACCCGCATAAAAACATAAAACCTCATAACCCAACGCTAAAAAGCTTAATAACAACACAAAAACAAACGGCGTTATTTTAAAAAGATATCATTTTTTAGAGCAAAAGGGCATATAATTTGTTATAGCGAGACCTAAATTATTATTATTATTAAGAAACAAAAATTATTATCTTTGAGGCAAATTTCAATATATGGCAAACAACAATGAGCAAACAATTTTAAAGGATGTGGTGGTTGAATCCATTAAGGAGAAGAAGGGGAAAGAAATTATTGTTTTAGATTTAAGAAAACTTGAACAATCAATAGCAGACTATTTTGTAATATGCCACGGAGACTCAAACACACAAGTTGACGCAATTGCTGACTTTATTGAACGTGAAGTTAGATCGGAATTGCAGGAGCACATGAACCACAAAGAGGGAGCTGATAATTTACAATGGGTTTTGCTCGACTATGGGTCGGTAGTAGTGCATGTATTTTTAGAAGAGTACCGTAGATTTTACAACCTTGAAGATTTGTGGGCAGATGCAAAAACCGAACTTATAAACGAAGAATAACTATTCATAACAATATAAATGAGCGAAAAAAAACAGGATAAAAAAGAATCTGGATTTAGTCCTAAACCGGGCAACAAAATTCAAAAAGGAAATGATAAAAAGCCAAAATTTAACATTTCGTGGATATATGGCATGATAGCCATCTTTATTATTGGGATGATGTTTTTCCCGTATGGCAACGAGCCTGTTGAAATAATGTGGAGCAGGTTTGAGAACAAAATGCTAAAAACACACTCAATCGAAAAAATTGAGATAGTTAATAAAGAGCGGGCAGAGATTTTTATAAAAGCCGACAAATTGTCCGACCCTGAATTTAGCGACATAAAAAAGCAGAATTCAGCCGGAATGGGGGTTTCCTCAGCACACTATTACATCACTATCGGGTCAATAGAGCAGTTTAGCATTCAGTTAAACGAAGCTATGAGCAGGTATTCATACTCATCAACCGAAACAATTCCCGTAAGGTATGTCAAACGCGAAAACCATATGGACTGGATAGTCAGTTGGGTTATATTCCCGCTGTTGCTGATAGGCGTATGGCTGTTTATCTTCCGCAGAATGTCAGGGCCCAACGGTCCGGGCAGCCAGATATTCAACATAGGAAAATCAAGGGCTAAAATGTTTGACAAAGAGGATGTTGAGGTTAAAGTTGACTTTAAAGACGTAGCAGGGTTAGAGGAGGCAAAAATAGAGATTATCGAGATTGTCGATTTCTTGAAAAAGCCCGAAAAATATACAACCTTAGGAGGTAAAATCCCTAAAGGGGCACTATTGGTAGGCCCCCCCGGAACAGGAAAAACATTGCTTGCAAAAGCAGTAGCCGGCGAGGCCCATGTCCCGTTTTTTTCAATGTCGGGTTCCGATTTTGTTGAAATGTTTGTTGGCGTGGGGGCATCGCGGGTTCGCGATTTATTTAAACAAGCCAAAGAGAAAGCCCCGTGTATAATATTTATTGACGAAATTGATGCTATTGGACGTGCCCGTGGTAAAAACCCGAACATGGGAGCCAACGATGAGCGCGAAAACACCCTAAACCAACTGCTTACCGAAATGGACGGCTTTGGCACCAATAGCGGCGTAATTATTTTGGCAGCCACCAACCGTGCCGACATACTCGACAGGGCATTATTGCGGGCAGGTAGGTTCGACAGACAAATTCATGTAGAGCTGCCCGATTTAAACGAGCGTAAAGAGATTTTTAAAGTGCACATGCGCCCGTTAAAAAAGCTTGGTCCAAAGGTAAATCCTGAATTTTTGGCAAAACAAACCCCCGGATTCTCAGGAGCCGACATTGCCAACGTTACCAACGAGGCTGCTTTAATTGCTGCAAGGCAAGACAAAAAAAAGGTTGAAAAACAAGATTTCCTCGATGCCATTGACCGCATAATCGGTGGTTTAGAGAAAAAAAATAAAATAATAACACCCGACGAAAAGAAAACCATTGCTTACCATGAGGCAGGGCATGCCACGGTTAGCTGGATTTTAGAACATGCCAACCCACTTATTAAAGTTACCATTGTACCGCGGGGTCAGGCATTGGGAGCAGCATGGTATTTGCCCGAAGAACGACAGCTTACAACAAAAGAGCAAATGCTTGATGAAATGTGTGCTGCACTTGGCGGCAGGGCTGCCGAAGAACTTTTTTTCGGAAAAATATCGACAGGGGCGTTAAACGACCTCGAAAAAGTTACCAAGCAAGCATATGCAATGGTTTCATTCTATGGCATGAGCGAAAAAATTGGAAACCGAAGCTATTATGACTCTACGGGGCAAAACGAATATTCATTTAACAAGCCATATGCCGAGGATACGGCAAAAATAATTGACGAAGAGGCAAAACGGATTATTGACGAATCATACGAACGCGCCAAAGCACTTTTAATTGAACAAAAAGAGGGGCATAATAAACTTGGCGAATTATTGTTAGAGCGCGAGGTACTATTTGCCGAAGACTTAGAAAAAGTTTTAGGCCCGAGGCCAAATGGCAAAACACCATTTTCAGATGACGATTTTGTTGCCGATAATAAAGAGGTTGAAGATGAAGCCAAAGTAGTTGAAAGTAAAGATACCGATAATTCAACGTCTGAAAAATAGATGGAAAAAGATTGGAAGCTTGCTTTTTCTACAGGAAAACTGTATCAGGCCGAAATGGTTAAGGGCATTTTAGAAAACAATGATATAGAAGTTGTGCTTTTAAATAAGCAAGACACGTTTTACCTGTTTGGCGATATTGAATTATATGTTAGGCCTGACGATATAATTAGGGCTAAATTTTTAATGAAAGAGTTATTATAGTGAGTAATTTTTTACAACGCTCATTTACGGGGTTTTTCTTTGTGAGCTTTATTACAATTGGGGTATTGTGGCATAAGGCACTATTTTTTGGGCTATTTCTTATTATTGAGATATTAGCCCTAAACGAATTCTACAACCTTGCGACAAAAAGCAAATCGCTACCTCAAAAATACTATGGAAGCGTTGTTGGAGCACTATTTTTTATTGCAGGTTTTGTTTGGCATATTTTTGATTACGGAAACTATTTTAGCTTGCTGCTTATTCCGGTAATTTCGTTTGTATTTATTTTTGAGCTGTACCGAAACCAAAAACACCCGCTGCTAAATATTGCAATTACGCTATTTGGCATTTTTTACATATCGGTACCCTTAATGCTGTTAAACCATATCGTGTTTCTTAATGGCACCTTTAACGGAAAAATATTACTTGGCATATTCATTTTAATTTGGGCAAGCGACTCGGGGGCATATCTGTTTGGTGTTACAATGGGAAAACACCGCCTGTTTGAGCGAATATCGCCAAAAAAATCGTGGGAAGGCTTTTTTGGCGGGCTTGCAACTTCGCAGCTTGCAGCATATCTGCTAACCCAGTATCTTGGCTCATTGGGGTATTTGCACTGGGGTATTATTGCTGCAATAGTTGTAGTATTTGGCACATTTGGCGACTTGGTTGAGTCGATGATGAAAAGAAGCATTGGAATTAAGGACTCGGGGAATATTTTACCCGGACATGGTGGAATTTTAGATAGATTTGATAGTTTTTTATTTACAATACCGGTAATTTTTACATATTTGTATTATTTTATAAAATAATTTTATTTACGCATGACAATTCACAAAGCAGGATATAGTGTAATACTATTTTTAATTTTTATAATTACCCTTATTATGGTTCCTTTAATACTATTTAAAGTGCCAAATATAGTATTGTACATAGCAAGTTCCGCCCTTTTTATACTATTCTTATTTGTTGTCAGGTTTTTCCGCAGCCCTAACCGCAAAATCGAATTTACCGAAAATATGGTTATAGCCCCTGCCGATGGAAAGATTGTTGCCATTGAAGAGATAACAGAAAATGAATTTATCAAGGGTAATTGTATTCAGGTTTCTATTTTTATGTCGGTTTGGAATATACATATAAATTGGTATCCCGTTTTAGGCAAAATAGTGAGGTCGTTACATTTTAGCGGCAAATACATGGCGGCATGGCTTCCCAAATCGTCGTCGGAGAATGAGCGTGCAATTACAATTATTGAAAACCCAAAGGCTGGCAAAATTGTAGTAAAACAGATTGCAGGTGCAGTTGCCCGCCGAATTATTACCTATGCCAATGAAAACGCCCCTATTACAGCAGGAGAGCAGCTTGGCTTTATTAGGTTCGGCTCGCGTGTTGATGTGTTAATTCCTGTTAACTCCAAAATAAAAGTAAGCTTAAACGATAAGGCTGTTGGGGGAATAACACTATTGGCAGAGCTGCCTGACTAAAATCACAAACCAACTCCGAAAAATCGGGTAGTAGATTACAGATTGCAACGCATAATAGTTTGCTTTTATAATACACTTTTATCATTTGTGCTTGCCATGTATCGCTTATAACTTTTATTGAGTCGTCCTCTAAAAATTATTACTGCTTTACACTTCCAATATTTTCTTTTACTGTATTTTCAAGCATTCTTTAATACATATCCATTTTAATAAAAAAATAAAGTCATCGTAATGACCAAATATTATAATAATAAGTCATTACAATAACCTAATATATCTACCCTCTTACTTGTACATAACGTTTATTAAAGTATCATTAATCACAATATTATACATATTGCCTAATTATCAGCACTGCATATTTTGCATCGCCACAAGTATTTAACCATCTATTAAAATAAACTGCTCTTAAATATGAAAAAAAGTACATATAAGTTTCAATAATTAGTTTAAGAAATATAAATTTGCGCCTTAATTAATAATTTAACTTTTTTGTTATGGCTTATAAAATTTCAGAAGATTGTATAGCTTGTGGAACTTGCATTGCCGAATGTCCGGTTGATGCCATTTCTGAAGGTGATATTTACGTAATTGATGCAGACTTATGTACAGACTGTGCTTCATGCGTAGAAGTGTGTCCTGTTGACGCAATTGCACCTGCCGAATAAATCAAACAAGAGATATTGAAAAAACAAAAAGCCCAATTAAATTGGGCTTTTTGTTTTTATATGTATGCGCAAGCTGCTTTTATCCTGATTAATTCATAAATTTTACTTTTTAATTTTATCTTTGTGTTTTAACAACTATCTGATAATCTTAGTCATTAATGATATTTAGTAAAAAATACACACCCCGCTGGATAGTTTTTGTAATTGATGTTTTTATAAGCGTTGCAAGCGTTGCATTGGCTTATTTACTACGATTCAACTTTGAAGTGCCCGAAACCAATGTAGCATCATTATACATTATAATCCCGTTTGTTGCAACAATTCGTATTATCAGCTTCCTTTTTGGGCGCACCTATTCGGGTATTGTCAGATATACGGGCTTACACGATGCGCAACGCATTTTTATAACCATGTTTTTCGGAAGCCTGTTTATTGTTATAGCCAATGTTATAAGCTATTATTACATTACAAAAGCTTTTATTGTCCCGCTCTCAATTGTAATAATTGACTTTTTTATCACTGTTTTTTTTATGACCTCGCTGCGGTGGTTGGTAAAAGCAATTTTTTACGAATTCCGAACATCGTCGTTGCAAATAAAGCGTGCAGCAATTTATGGAATCGGGCCGGCAGCCATTGCATCAAAAAATACATTAGAGCAAGATGCTGAAACACGCTATAAAATTGTTGCTTTTTTTGATAATGTTACGGTACGCAGCCGAAAACAGTTAGAGGGCATTCCATTGTCGCCAATCTCAAAAATAGAGTCGTATTTTGCAAATCAAGATTTAGACTTTTTAGTTTTGGCCAAGCCATTTGACACCATTGAAGAAAAAACAAACCTTATTGAGCTGTCGCTTGCAAACAATGTGCAGGTACTTACCGTACCGGGTGTTGATAGCTGGATAAACGGAGAGCTTAGCTCAAAGCAAATTCGCCAAGTAAAAATTGAGGAGCTTCTGGAGCGCAGCCCGATTAAATTAGATATTAATGCCATAAAATCGCAAGTTTCAGGAAAAGTTGTAATGGTTACAGGTGCTGCCGGCTCAATAGGAAGTGAAATGGTACGCCAGCTAATAAAATTCAACCCCACCAACCTTATCCTTTTTGATCAGGCCGAAACACCCCTTTACGATATTGAGATGGAGTTGGCAGAGCAGAATCATAGTTTTGATTACAAAATAGTAATTGGCGACATTTCAGACCCGGTTAGGGTTGAAGATGTGTTTAAAGAATTTAAACCCGAAATTATTTACCACGCCGCTGCCTATAAGCATGTTCCCATGATGGAGAACAATGCAGCCGAAGCAATTAAAAATAATGTGCTTGGCACAAAAACAATTGCCGACTTTGCAGTAAAATACGGTGTTAAAAGGTTTGTCATGGTATCAACCGACAAAGCCGTAAACCCCACCAATGTTATGGGGGCATCAAAAAGGCTGGCCGAAATATATACACAATCGTTAAACAGCACTTCCAAAACGGCATTTGTTACCACACGCTTTGGTAATGTATTGGGCTCAAACGGCTCGGTAATACCTCGGTTTAGAAAGCAAATTTCAGAAGGAGGCCCGATTACCGTAACCCACCCTCAAATAACACGTTTTTTTATGACCATTCCCGAAGCATGCCAGTTGGTTTTAGAGGCGGGCGCCATGGGAACAGGAGGAGAGATATTTATTTTTGACATGGGCGAGTCGGTAAAAATTGTTGATTTGGCAAAGAAAATGATAAAATTATCGGGACTTAAATTGGGCAAAGATATACAGATAAGCTTTACAGGACTTAGGCCGGGCGAAAAATTGTATGAAGAGTTGCTTGCCGACAAAGAGAATACATTGCCCACCCACCACTCACAAATAATGATAGCAAAAGTACGCAATTATAAATTTGACGATGTGTCGGAACAGATTACCACCCTGATTAACATGGTAGGTAATTTTAACGATTTAAAGATAGTTAACCAAATGAAAAACATTGTGCCTGAATTTATTAGCCAAAACTCAATTTATGAGCAGCTCGACAAGCAGGTTACAAAAACCTAATACCAATAAACAAGCTTAATGACAGTAAGTTGTAAGTCAAGCTTGAACTTCCTATCTTCGATTTTGAAAAATCATCCTTAAAAACAAACCCATAATAAAACTTATCGCCATTATAGCCTACCGGCAAGTTGACAACGGCTTTTTTTACCAACTCTATTTCCTTTTTTATCAACTCTTTATTTGCTGACACCTTTTGAAACTGAGAGCCTACCCCGAGCAACACAAGCGGGGCAAAATAAAAATTACCATGAACAAAATTATACTGATACCCAACTATCGGGATAACAGAAAAAAGCCTCGCATTTTTTGAATAATCAGTAATATCATATGTGCTTATTGCCGCACTAGAAAAATAGCTGTCGTCGGCCTGCAAATAGGTATAAGTTTGTGACAGCCCAAGCAAAAACGCGCCATTACTCTTTAACTGTCGTTCGGTATGACTAAAAACTGCCTTAAACGAGTGTTCGGCATTAAAATTATAGTAAACATTTATGCCAATGCTGGCTAATTTTTGATTTGGCCTTTTATTTGGAATTACAGTATCTGGCATTGTATGGCCAACCTCTTCAACCAAAAAACTCTTATAAAACTGAAACAATCCATCAACGCCAATCCTTCTGCCATAATAGTTTAACCTAATATCGTAAAATTTAACCGTGCTTACCTCTTCGTCTTTAAAATAATCGAAAACACCCAAGCCAACACCAAAGCCCATGTTTTTATATGCACCATACAAACCCAAATCTGTCCCCCTGTCGGGACGATAGGCTATATCGTATTGTCCTGAAATATTCAGTTTTAGTTTACTTAATGTAAAATAGGGCATTAAGGTGTATTTATTGCTAAAAACCTTAAAATACTCAGTACCTTGATTTTCAGAATAGGCATGCTTGACAGCAAACTGCATTAATAACAAGACAGAAAACAAGAGGCATTTTTTTAACACTATATAAACACTTTTATCCTTTATGTTTTGAGTAATACCTAAATTGAGCGATTACAAACTTTAAATATCACCAATCATGCAGCACAAAAAGAAAGTTCAAAAATTCTCTATCACCAACAAGGTGGATTCAAATTTTATGAATTCCTTTTTGTACCACAGCATTGGCAATCTTTTTTATTCCAA
>Ga0256845_1003492_pt1 | contig 10632 bp, 9 predicted proteins | sample RiftiametaG_FD_189101 | JGI IMG/M metagenome (GOLD analysis project Ga0256845, IMG submission 189101) | Tube worm associated microbial communities from hydrothermal vent at the East Pacific Rise, Pacific Ocean - Riftia | ecosystem: Host-associated > Annelida > Integument > Unclassified ... | reverse complement strand
CGACGGCAACCTGCTGATTATAAGCAGCACAAAAAAAGGCAAACGACGCAACCTGGACTTCTACGTCTGGACCCGTATCAAGTATGCTCAAAAGATCACAAAGTTAAAAATAGACTACGAAGGTAAATTCTACGCATCCTCTGCCCCTATCACCGTCTACCTATGGGACTGGACCGGAAACAAGTGGGACTGGATTGGCAAAAGAACACTGCATACAACCACAACAAAAACAACCTTTGAACGCAGCAACCCCGCAGCCTACGTAAACTCAAACGGAGACATTCGCGCCAGGTTCACTGCTCATACCAACTTGTGGTCCACCTTCGAACTAGGCTCCGATCAGATCCGTTTCCACGCTTCCAAGTAAAATCTCCCCCATTATCCTCCCAATAAATAGTATCCCTATGCAAATTCTATCTTTTGCATAACGTATTTTTTTCTTCTTTTAAGCTGGCGGCTCGATCTATAGTCAAAAAAATAAGGAGGAAGTATGGTCACAGATATATCACTAGCAAACCCAATGAGCCTGATCCTAGACAAAGATCGCGATGACTTTACAAGAGATGACATTCTAAAAGTAATCAAGGAAAAGAACATCGAACGTCTAACCTTTCGTTACACCGGCGTGGATGGCCAGTTAAAGGAGCTTAGACTTCCAATTGGAGATATGGATTACGCCGAACGCATCCTTGCATCTGGAGAACGCGTTGACGGATCTTCACTTTTTAAGGGGCTGGTAGACTCCAGTAACTCCGATTTGTATGTTGTACCGAGCTATAAAACAGCCTTTATTAACCCTTTCGATTCTCGCAGCCTCGATTTCATCTGCCGCTTTCTCAATCGTGATGGTCAAAAAGCCCCCTTTACTCCAGACAACATTTTAGGAATCTCCCACGATTACTTTAAAGAAAAAACCGGGTTTGAATTTCATGCCCTCGGCGAACTGGAATTCTTTCTTTTAAGAGAAGGTAAAGATGAATTTTTTACCCCCTCCAGACAAACAGGATATCACGCATCGTCTCCATTTTTTAAAAGCAGCGACGTGGTCAATGAAATGGTGCGTTATATCTCTCAAATAACCGGGGCAGTAAAATACTCCCACAGTGAAGTGGGATACATTGATTCTCTCCGATCCAACCGACCGATACTGTCGGGGCTACGAGCCGAACAAAACGAAATTGAACTACTCACCCGACCCATAGATGAGATGGGTGATTTCGTTGCACTGACCAAATGGATCATACGCAACGTCGCCTACAGACGCGGAATGCTTGCCACATTTGCACCAAAACTCGAAGAGGGCGTCGCAGGCAACGGCCTGCACTTTCACATGGAGATTGTCAAAGACGGCAAAAGTCTCATGACCAATACCGACGGAACGCTCTCTAAAACTGCACTAAAACTAATCGGCGGTTTAATCCACCACGCTGGCACCCTTTCCGCCTTTGGCAATACAGTGGCCTCCGCATTCCTTAGACTTGTGCCCAATCAGGAAGCCCCAACCAGAATCTGCTGGAGTGACTCAAATCGCTCAGCGCTCATTAGAGTTCCACTTGGATGGTCAAACAACCAGCACCTGGCCAAGGTGGTGAACCCATCCGAACCAAACGAGTACTCCAATCCCCGCACAGTACAAACTGTTGAGATACGCTCTCCCGACGGTTCTGCCTTGTTCCATCTACTGCTGGCGGGCCTCACAACCGCCGCAGAATACGGGCTCACCCACAACGGAATGCTGGAGCTAGCCCAAAAAACAAAAGTTATGGGCAACATTTTTAAAAATAAGGAGCTCCTCGACAGCCTGGAGGCTCTGCCTTTAAGCTGCGTACACGCAAGCCGACTCCTGGATAAAAACCGCAACATGTACGAAAAAGACGGCCACTTTCCGCCAAGAGTCATCGACCATGTAATTGCGCTACTGGCCAAAGAAAACGACGAAACCCTCAACCACGATCTTGCACAGATGTCCGCCGAAGAGCGTCTCCAAAGAACCCGCCAGCTCATGCACAGAGATATCCACCGAAATTAACAATCGGCGGGGTTAAAAAATGTTTTAAAATTGAATTGGTTTCTTAGAAAAAAACGCTAACTATTTCTTGGGCCAAAAGACAGATGAACCGGAGTGAACTTTTGTGCGTTTGATCTCGCCAGTCTCAAAAACAGACATGTGATGAGGCCTTGCAACTCCGTCTAAGTTATTGATGTTAGCAGATTTTCCGGCAAACCCGTGAACACGAATTTGTTTAATCTTAACACTAAAGGATGTCTCGTCCTTGGTGGAAGCGCTCTCAATAGAGAGACCACCGATCTTGCTCAGATAGTCTGAATCCACAAAGCCCTGAGCAGCGATAGCATCCACGTCAGCATACGGATCTGGCCTAAAGTCCTTCATGCGAATACGAGCTTTACGCTCTCCAACCACACCTGCAAGAAGAACCTGCATGCTCATAAGACCTTTTTCACTCGCGTCAGGGAGTAATCTCAAACGAATAGGAGCCTCTGTTTCATAGATGATGTCAATGTGCGAAACATTGGTAAAGTCTCCCTTTTCAAAGAAACCAGATACGTCCACTGAAGTATACTTGTCAGCAGCCTCGTCATTTTTGCCAATTGTAAATTTGATATCCATGGAGTTACCATCAATCATTTTGAGGGTAGCATCCGAACCGAGGGCATCTTTCGAAATCTCCCAGTCACCGGTGATATCAAGGAAGTCATCACACTTGGGACTCGCCAACTTATCAAGCTCAACATCGTTGCCATTTTTATCAAACGGTTTTTTCATGTATTCTACAAGCTGACCATGATTCATGAACCATACGTCGTCGCCATATTCGGTCTTGACCCACGAAACAAACTCTCTCAAAGCAGCTTTTCGATCTTCGTAGGTGTTGTAATCGAGAACATCAAGATAGTCGGCGTTGTTTGCCTGCTTTAGAACCACGTTGTCGTAGCGCCAGCTATATTCCGCCGGGTGTCCGCCCATGGTCATGGGAACGCGATTTCCGTTGTAGCGCAGCAAGAAGTTGTATTTCATGACTTCCAGCCACTCAGCCTTGGTCATACGGGCGTACATAAATAAGTTAAAGTCAAAACCAGTTACGTCGCGGACCTTGTCACCAACCCAGTCAGTCGGCTCGGAAGTAATCTCTTTTTTCATGCGTTTTGCGAGAGTCTCCTGGAGACCGTTGTCGGGAATGTAAATGGTATAAACGGGATTCTCAAATAAGCCTTTGGGATAATCTTTGAGATAGTCCTTTTCACCAAAGTCCTGGGATTGCCAGTTACCAGGCGTTCCGTTGTCAAGAGTATGAGGCCATACAACCCAGTTAAAGCCTTTGGTGTCAGTTCCGCTCTTGACCGCTGCTGCCACGTAATTCCACTGGTTGCCTTCTTCCAGATCCACGTCGTAAATGTAACCTCTGTCTTTGAGAACCTTGAGTCCCTGGTCGTTAATCTCCAAACGCGGGGCTCTGAATCCGTTGAGCTTGCCAACACCCGAAAACTTGCCAAGAAGCAACTCTTCGTTAAAGCCAATGCCCGCAGTATTCCAGGACTCATAGTCCATTTTGGTTCCAACACTCTCAGCCCAACCACCGAGGGAGCTGGTTTTCCACTGGGTGGGGATTTTGCCCCATGCACCGTTGGTCTCCAGATGATCAAAGGTATGGTTACCCATTTCAAAGCCATTGCTGAGAAACTTGTTGTTTGCAGCCATCATGAGGTCTGTTTCGCTACCCCATGGACCACCTGGTTCATTATTGGGAACGTAAACGCCGTTAACGAAGAATGAGGTACTGGCCTTAGATCCATCTGGATTATCTGGAATAGAAGCGAATAAAGCATTTACAAAGTTCATGCCATTGTCACTACCATGCGCAAGATCCTCTGCATGATTGCCAGAGAACATACAGTCGTCCCATGCCAAAACAATAATTTGTGGCGCATCCTCGGGAGCCAAATTTCCCGGAGGTGCGGGAGAAGGAAAGAACGTCTCACTAAAGTTCATGCCGCCGCCACCGTCGCCATCACCGTCGCCATCGCCGTCGCCGTCGCCGTCGCCATCGCCGTCACCATCGCCATCGCCGTCGCCGTCGCCGTCACCATCGCCGCCGCCGCTTCCACTTCCACCGCTGCCGCTATCGCCACAGGCCATAGGAGTAACAGCGAGAACTGCTATCGAAAGCAAGCCCGCCAACATTAGGATTGTTTTTTTTAATTCCATTGATTCCTCCATTGTTTAACCCCCATCGATAATAAAAAGTCAGGCGGGTTATCTGCATTACTTTACGTTTAACTTTATTACCCTGAACCTGTATCAACTTGTGCTTTTTGCTCAGAAACAATGACAAAAACAAACTACGATAATGATGACTCAATTTTACCCTCACACAACCGATTTATTTATCGTGGAAATAAAGAAGCGAAGCAAAGAGGCAAAATGTTAAAAGTTGAAGTGTCATGTGGAGAGTTGATAGACAAAATTACAATACTGCGCATAAAAGCAGAGCAAATCAACGACAGTGCCAAACTCGACAACATCACTCGTGAACTCTCCATTCTCAACAAAGTGGCTCTGATATCGCTGTCCCCGAGCAAAAAACTTAACGAATTAACAAGCGAACTCAAAGCCGTTAATGAAACTCTGTGGAAAATAGAAGATGAAATCAGAGCGTGCGAAAGCCAAAAAGATTTTGGCGAACGGTTTATCAATCTAGCCCGCTCCGTTTATTTTACTAATGATAAGAGATCAGATATCAAGCGCCAAATTAATCAACACTTGGGATCTTCACTGATGGAAGAAAAAAGCTACACCAATTATCAAAAAATTTGATTTGCCGCTGTCGTGAATGTACAAAAAGGCCCGTGAACCTCAGTCAATAATTCTTTTTTCGATCTTCGTTAAAATTTTTATGGTTGCTCCTAGCGCAAACTTTAAAACTTTCACGGACAGACTCCGGGTTTGCCTGTCAACCATTGAAATCGCTTTTGTTGAACATGAATCAACACATGAACTACAACCAGTACATACTTGTGGATTGACACTCGCTTTAAAATCTACACCAAGCACAATTGCTTCGCTAGAGCACGTCGCTACGCAAACACCACAACCAATGCATTTGTCGGATTCTATTTGTGCTATTTTATGATTATCTGACATATTACCTCAATATCCTTAATATCTTTAATTTTAACTATCTGATTCAACCTCAATAGACATGCCTCTTGATTTCCATTCAATAACACCGTCTGCACATCTCAGTGCCTCGAATCCTGCCTTCTTGAGCATATCAACGGTCCTGTCGGCCAGCTTGCAATACGGTCCTCTACAAAACGCTACTACCGGTTTATTCTGTGGTAATTTTGCTATCTGACGTTGCAAATCCTCTACGGGAATAGAAAGTGCGCCAGGGAGGTGACCACTCATGTATTCCTCAACAGGTCTCACATCTATAACCGTTACACGATCATGGGCTAAAAGTCGCGCCAGATGCTCTGCCGTAATACCCTCTCCAAACTGATCGGCAGCTAACTCTTGTGTTGGAGCAGATAGATTTACGGAAAACTGTCTAAAAACGCCCCAGAATGACGCAACTGCATCATTGGATATGGAATAGATCGACTTGCGCCCAAGCTTTACCCTGCTCACCAATCCGGCACCGTAAAGTTTTTGCAGATGGTGAGAAACATTTTTCAATGGCAAATCACACACCTGAGCCAGAGAATCCACCGTACGCGCTCCCTGGCTCAACGCATCCAGTATTTCAAGTCTAACAGGATCGGCAAAACTCTTGGCCAGCTTAGCTGCATGAGCATAGCCCTTCAGGTCCTTGTCCCTTGCGGTGCTTCTAACGTCATCACCGATCAAAATATCATCTCCTCATAAGTGCTTTTGAACTCGCCTCAACTATGGCGTTTCTCGCAGGGAAGAATGTCTGCCAAGGCTGTGCGCTGTAACTTAGCTCCGACAAGTCGGCGATGGTGGCACCTCGCTGCATGGCAAAAGTCAACAAGTCAATGCGCTCGGCGACGGCTTCAGTCCCTAGCACCTGAGCTCCAACTAAACGATCACTGCCCTTCTCGATAACCAGTTTGACTATAATACTCCCAGCATCCGGCATAATGGGAAACCTCGCGCTGGTAGCCCCATTAGAAGTATATACATCCATACCTCTTGAGCGGGCAACGTTTTCAGTAAATCCGGTTCCACCGATGCGAAGATTCCCCACAACTGTAACTGCACCGTTAAAAAAACCGGGATAGGAGACGTCTTTACCCAGCATACTTCCAGCTGCGACCTTAGCCATGGGAACAGCGTTGGTGGCCAATTTTCCGCCCAATGGAGCCCCGTCAATCCCCGAGTTAAAGCTTACACAATCTCCCGCAGCCCAAACATCCTGGGCACTGGTTTTCATATGCTTGTCCACAACCAATCCATCGTTGACTCTGTCAAAACCAGCTTTATCCAAAAAAGCAATATCTGGAGACATCCCAACTGATATAATGACAAAATCAATCTCGGGATTCAAATCAATGCTTTTGTTTCCCGAAAGGTGAACACGACTGATTCGATCATCTCCTTCGAGAGCCTCAAGCATTGTCTCCAAATGCAACTGTACCCCGGTTTCGATCAATTTTTCGGTTATATCCCCAGTCATATCCGCATCTACCATCTGAGGTAACAAGTGATCCTGCATCTCGATAAGATGAACCTCCAGACCATTAGCTCGATACGCAAGAGCCTGCTCAATACCAATGGCCCCCGCTCCCACAACAACGGCCTTTTGCGTTTTTTCGCCGTCAGCCCCAAAACGCTTGTCAAACTGCTCCAGAATGCGCCGCGTATCCGCTTCGGTCTTAACCGTAAAAACATTGGCAGCATCAATTCCGCTGATAGGTGGCCTGAACGGACTGGCACCGGTGGTTATTAAAAGTTTTTTGTAAGCAATTTTGCGCCCATCATTTAACGCAACCATGTGATCATCGACATTTACAGACTCGACCGATCCCCTGATCAGCTCGGTACCTGTTTCTGTTACCAGCGCATCTTTTTTAAAAGTCTTTTCGAGAGGAATCAGCCCCTCTATCGCGTAGGGAATAGCACAATAAACCATTGAAAAATCTTCGGGACGAACCACAAAAACCTTAAGATTATCATCTGAATCGCTTAGCATACGTGACGCCTGGATTCCTGCAGGACCACCTCCAACGATGAGAATATCTGTTTCCAGTTGATGTTTCATTTTGAACCTCTTTGTTTCAAATTACAGATGTTTGCTTTGTCCAACATTCGTTGGAGCATATATAATCCTAATCTCCCTCAAGTCAACACACAAAACAACATTACATAAATCCTCATCAAAATACTCCAACAAACATTGGACAATTAATTATTTTTCCCAAAACACTCAACAAAACACTCAACCTCGTTGTAGCCAGCTCTATTCGGTGATAAAATGCCGCGCTTTCGAGCTCCAAAGGAGGGCTTCAAACAATGGCCAACCGAAAAAAAAATATCACCAATCAACTCTCAGAGCGCGTGGCACGCAATGACGACATCTTCTGCAGCCTGCTGTTCGATAACAACAACAAATCTATCCGCGTTATCGATTTCAGAGGCGGAAATTTCCAGGCCAAACACGCGTATCTTGAGCGTGCCCTATTAACAGAGGGAATGCGCAAAATCTTTACCCTCATTGAACGTGACGACATGACAGGATGGCAGCGCATGGGCTACCTGAGAGAAGGCACCATACCAGGCTATTATAAGAGATCCGACGCCTACATAATGAGCCGTATTTACGACGACGACTGGGACGATCAAACCCCAACTAACGATCTTCAAAAACGCAAGGATTACTTAACCGACATCCAAGTAATGGCTGAAGAGTTTTCAAAATCCAAAGCGACAGGGCTGCGCACCGTGCATGTATCGGAAGAAGAAATCCCGCAGTATCTGAAGACCGAATGGGAGCGCCGCCAGGAAAAACTAAAAAAATCAAAAAAAACTAGGACTGCAAAAAAACAACCGACACCAACTTTTCAGGAAGTCCCCATCTTCAATCAGTTCAGCCGTGAGGTCGAGTATCACTACTCAATGTGCCAGAACAAGCGCACCAAACAGATGAACCTGTTCGGCTCCGAGTATCAGGACTGTTTTGGAAACGCAAAGCTCAACGTCTTTTTTACGCCTAAAACCAAAGCCGAGTGCATGCAGGTCCGTTACGGCCTATTGTCTTTTATAGACTGGCTTGTAAACATAGGAGCCATCTCCATGTTCGCTATGGTCCCGGCTGATGACATCGAATTAAATGCCATCTACGCAAGCATCGATTTTAAAAACAGTGGTTGGCTCAACCGCCAATTAATGACGGCAGACGGTCCGACAGATTTGATACTGTGGACTAAAAAACTAATCATATGAACGATCCGGTCACGGCCACATCCGACTCTTTCTCAAAAGCGTTACAGAGCATCTCACCTCGCTGGACGGAGCGTCTACGTGCAACGAGGCACCTACTTCCCAAAGCTGATCCACTAACTCAGCTCGCCCAATCAGGACTGCTTCGGGAGACTGTTGTCAAGTATCTAGAAAAAAACCCACTTCCCAAAGCTCCTCTTATCGTCTTTATGGATCGCTCCGGCGGAGGCGAAGGAGCTAAAGCAGCAGGAACCGTCATAGAGCTGCTTGCAAAGCAATGCGACAGTGCTGGATTTGTCCATATTTCCTTTGCGACTCCTCCACGGGGTTTGGGCACCTTACTGCGCTCCAACCTAGCCAGAAAAGGCTCTGATGCAGGCGTTCTTGTCAATGTAATCTCACACAATGTACCGCCCGAAGGACTGAAGATGTCTCAATCGGACGCAGACAACCTGTTCAAAGATTGCGATCTCGCCATCTCCTTTGCCTCTAACGGTGCTGCCGGAATAACTCTTGGCAACGACGAAACAGATCGCGACGCCCTGCTGGCGAGATCTCACATCTGTGTGCTCTCGTTTCCAGATCCAGAATATGCTGTGGCCGATCTCAAAACATACGAACAGGCTCTGCCATCACTTGCCGGAATAGATGCTATTCGATATTGGGTGCAACAAAAACATGGGCGTACCTTCGAAGATCTGGGACACTGCACCCTCGGCCAAAACGGCGACGCCCAATCGCGTCTATGGGTGCTGCTAGACAACGCCAAACGCGGACTCTATCGCATTCTCATGGAGCCAATGCGAAATGGGCTTCCAACAGGAGATCCTGTCGCCGCCCCCTGCAAAACACTTATTGAAGAAACTCTGTCACATGATGCGCAGATGCTCCGTTTTGTGCCTGCGGGAAACATAATCATCGCAGCCTGTCAGGGAAAAACCGTCTAACCCTCCACTGTCACCTGCCCGCCACCAAAACGAGTACCTCACTGAGTTTGTCAATATCAAATGGTTTCTCAATAAAGTCACATCCCATATTGTGCAGATCTCTTATGAACCGCTCGGTGGGACGAAGTCCAGAGGAAATGACCACCTTGGCGTTTGGGTCCATGTTGATAATCTGCTTAAAGGCCGTCTCCCCGTCCATGCCATCCATTCGAAGATCGAGCATCACAAGATCTATGCTGTCACCGCGTTGTCGATACAAGGACACGGCCTCCTCGCAGTTATCAAACGAGATCACATCGGCACCCAGCTCCTCGACCATTAGACACACAATCTGGCGAAGCCAAATCTCATCTTCGGCCAGCAGCAATGTCAAACCTTCGAGCGGCACATCGTCCGAACATCTCAAATTATGATTCATACTTTCAGATATGAGCTATTGAGTGATATTGTCAAGATCGTATATTGAGTTTTGTTATCTAAAACTGAAACATGGCGCTAAAACCTTGAAAAACAATTTAAACCAGAGACATCGCTCGGTGCTATTTGCTACCATCGCGCAATACGTGGAATCTGGTCGACCGGTCGGATCTTCGACAGTCGCCCGCAACTCAAAGCTTGGCCTCTCGCCAGCCTCTATCCGAAGAATTCTCAACGATCTGTCCCTCGCAGGTTTGCTCATTCAACCTCACACCTCCGCTGGAAGAATCCCCACAGATATGGCCTTTCGCTTGTTTGTTGACGAACTTCAACGAGGTGCAAATGAGATTGACGACAGCACCATTGAGGCGCTCTCTAACGGTCTCAAAGATCTGATCCCCAACGATGCCGACTCGTGGAGAGAAACTGTGCAGATTCTGTCACGACTTTCAACTCAAGCGGCCCTGGTGATCACCCCGGCCATATCAGATGCGTTACTGCGCCAGCTCCGATTCATCCCCTTAGAGGGGAACGAACTCCTGGCAGTAATCGTCACACGCGACGGGATAGTTCACAACTCATACCTCTCCTGTGAACAACCGGTTAATGAACGGGAGCTGGAAAAAATGCACAACTACCTCAAAGGGCAGGTCATCGGACACAGCCTCAACGAAGTAAGGGGCATTCTCAAACACGAGATAGAAGACGCCAGACTGCAATGTGATCGTCTCAGAGAACGTGCGGCGATGCTGGGCGCACGCGCACTGGAAAACAGCGTAGGCAAAACTTCGAAGCTGGTTGTAGAAGGACGCGACCGACTCGTAAAGCAACCGGAACTCGAAGGTC
>Ga0256845_1003491_pt1 | contig 10635 bp, 9 predicted proteins | sample RiftiametaG_FD_189101 | JGI IMG/M metagenome (GOLD analysis project Ga0256845, IMG submission 189101) | Tube worm associated microbial communities from hydrothermal vent at the East Pacific Rise, Pacific Ocean - Riftia | ecosystem: Host-associated > Annelida > Integument > Unclassified ... | reverse complement strand
AATTAACCATAGCTCAATCAACAAATGTTGATATCAGTACAGAAACCGATCAAACAACCTTGTTAATAGTTGATGACAACAAAGATTTACGAGAATTTATTGCCAGCAGATTATCAAACAACTACAGAATACTGCAAGCCATCAATGGCCAAGAAGGCCAAGACATAGCGTTAACCTATTTACCAGATCTGATAGTTTCTGATGTCATGATGCCTGTTATGAACGGGTTAGAAATGACCAAAAATCTAAAGAGAAACGCATCAACAAAGAGTATTCCAATTATATTATTAACAGCAAAAACCAGTAAAAGAGACACTGTTACAGGACTGTTGAGCGGAGCAGATGATTATCTGACAAAGCCATTTGATACTTCAGAGCTCATTACACGAGTTAATGGATTGATAAACAGTCGTAAACTCATTCGAAAAATTATAAAATCTGAGCTAAGTCAAAAAGCCTCACATTTAGATAATACAATTCCATTTATTAAAAAGTTGCATAATGAAATCGAAAGTCAAATGTCTGATCCTCAATTGAATGTTGAGTCAATAGCAGAAAATATGACCATGACTCGACAATCATTGAATAGAAAATGCAAAAAAGAAATGAATATTACTGTTAGTCAATACATTACAAAAACCCGAATGCAACATGCTTTAAGCCTGCTTAAGTTGAAACAATATTCTGTGAGTGAAATTGCTTATGGCACAGGCTATGATAGCCTGAGTTATTTTTCACGCATCTTTAAAAAGCATTATGGAAAACCGCCTTCAGAAATTCAATAGATGTTTATTATAAAACGGTTACCCACGAGGAATAGCTCTACAGAGGTTTCGTTGTTCCGTCGTGTGCGTCTCCTCGTGGGTGCTTTTTATCAGTTATCTCGTTAATAAAACTATCAATAAAAACTAACCAGAATACGATTTACCATTCTAAATTCAATCCAGTATATGGTGGAAAACGGGTACCCACAAGAGGCACGCTCTACGGTGGTTTCGTCTTTTGTAGTGTGCGTCTCCTTTCGAATCACCGTATTAGATTGATATTACAAAAATGTAGAGACACAATGTTTTGCATCTGTTTTTAAAAAAATGGTCTTTAAAAAACACACAAAGCATTGCAGGTATATATGGACTCATCACCAATACTTGATAACAGTCAATTGACATTTGAAAAATCAAGAGTAATATAATAAACATTAAAAAAGGAAGCCCACGATTCATGAAAACAGATCAAAATATAAACGGTGAAATCCAATTGTTGTGGATTGCTAATTTATTTCTTGAAAAAATCAGTGCGGATGATTACAGGGGTTATAATCTTGGTCTTATTTTCTTTAAATACCTTTCAGCAAAACAATACATCTATGCCAATGAGCTATCAACTCACATAAGTCATGAATTTACTAAGGAATATTAATGGTAAAACAAATTAAAAAACAAAAATCAATTGAAGAAACTCTATGGGATTCAGCCAACAAATTACGGGGTTCGGTAGAATCGGCTGAATATAAGCATGTGGTATTGGGATTAATATTTCTCAAATTCGCCAGTGATAAGTTTGAGGTTCGTAGAAAAGAGCTAATAGACGAGGGCAAAGATAAATACCTTGAGATGAAAGAATTTTACAACATGAAAAATGTATTTTTCTTGCCCGAAATCTCTCGCTGGAGTTACATCATCCAAAATGCCAAACAAGATGATATTGCCCTAAAAATTGATACTGCATTACACACCGTTGAGAAAAACAACCCATCGCTTAAAGGTGCATTGCCAGACAATTACTTTTCACGTTTAGGTTTGGATATCAGTAAACTGGCAGCCTTGTTCGATACGATTAACAATATTGACACACTACAAGATGCCGAACAAGACATCGTTGGTCGAGTGTATGAATACTTTTTGAGTAAATTTGCACTGGCAGAAGGCAAAGGCAAAGGTGAATTTTATACACCTAAAACCATCGTCAAACTGATTGCCGAAATGATAGAACCCTACAAAGGCAAGATCTATGATCCTGCTTGTGGCTCTGGTGGTATGTTTGTACAGTCAATTAAATTTATCGAAAACCACCACGGCGACAAAAAAGAAATTTCTATCTACGGTCAAGAATACACCAACACCACCTACAAACTGGCAAAAATGAATCTCGCCATCCGTGGCATATCAGCCAATTTAGGTGAAAAAGCCGCCGATACCTTTGCCAATGACCAACACAAAGATCTGAAAGCCGATTTCATCATGGCAAACCCTCCCTTCAATCAAAAAGACTGGCGCGAAGCGAGTGAATTACTCGATGACCCCAGATGGCAAGGTTATGAAGTGCCTCCCAAGAGCAATGCTAATTATGGTTGGATTTTGAACGTGGTTTCAAAGTTATCAGCTAATGGAGTTGCAGGTTTTATCCTAGCAAATGGAGCTTTATCTGGAGGCGGTGAAGAATATAAAATTCGTAGAAAATTAATTGAAAATAATTTAGTTGAAGCCATTATCATCATTCCAAGAAATACTTTCTATACTACAGATATTAGTGTGACGTTATGGATACTGAACAAAAACAAAAAAGAGAGAACTGCCCATATAAATAATACAGATAAAAACTACCGTAACCGAGAAAAAGAAATCTTGTTTATGGATTTAAGACGTTGGGGTAGCGAATATGAAAAGAAATATGTAGAACTTACAACTGATGATATTGAAAAAGCCTCCCTTAATTATCACAATTGGCAACAATCCGATTTTGAAACCACTTACAAAGATATACCTGAATTTTGTAAGTCCGCCAGTTTTGAAGACATAAAAGCAAATAATTTTTCGCTTGTGCCAAGTAAGTACATTGAGTTTGTAGATAAGGACAGTGGAATTGATTTTGATACTGAAATGAAGCGCATTCAAAAAGATTTTAAAGCACTATTGCAAGATGAAAAAGATTCACAAAACCAATTGATTAATGCTTTCAAGGTATTGGGTTATGAGCTATAAAAGAAAAAAAAGAAATAAAGAAAAAGATGGTATCGTTTTTCCAATTGCAGAAAGTTTATCTGCAATGCCTCAAAATTATCAACTTTTTATAGAGAAATTAAAAAAGCAGATTAAACAAGAACGTTTAAAAACAGTATTATCCGCTAATAAATCAATGATTTTAATGTACTGGAAGATAGGTAAGTCAATTATTGAAAGGCAACAAAGCGAAGGTTGGGGCACAAAAGTTATAGATAGAATGTCTCATGATTTAAAAGAAAATTTTCCTGAAATGTCAGGGTTTTCACCAAGAAACTTGAAATATATGCGTAAGTTTGCCGAAGCTTGGCAAAATATCGAAATAGTGCAACGCACCGTTGCACAAATTCCATGGCGTAGCAATATTACACTTTTAGACAAACTAAAAGACAAAGAACTAAGACTTTGGTATGCCCAAAAAACCATAGAGAATGGTTTTGGAAAAGACATGCTGGTTTTTCAGATAGAAAGCCAGTTACACATTAGAGAAGGTAATTCTGTTTCTAATTTTGAAAATGCCTTACCACCTATCGAATCTGATTTAGTGACACAATCATTTAAAGACCCATACATATTTGACTTTGTTGGTAATAGTCAACACATTATGGAAAAAGAGTTGGAAGATAAACTAATCAATCACATCCAAAAATTTCTATTAGAACTTGGTCAAGGCTTTGCCTTTATTGGTAGACAAGTACATTTGGAACTGGGCAATAGTGATTTTTATCTTGACCTGTTGTTTTATCATGTGAAGCTTAAATGCTATGTAGTTGTTGAATTAAAAACAGGAAAGTTCGATGCTGGATATATCAGCAAATTAAACATGTATCTTAATGTAGTAAATGATACATTGTGTCAACCAGAAGATAACAAAACCATTGGTTTATTATTGGTTAAATCTAAAGATAAAATGGTCGTAGAATATTCCTTATCGGGTTTCAAAAACCCAATTGGAGTCTCTAACTGGGAAAGTGATATAGTAAAATCATTGCCCAATAAAATAAAGAAAAACTTGCCTACCATTGAAGAGATTGAGAAAGAATTAGAAAATGAATAGCAAATATAAGCGTTTGGGAGACTACATACAGTTGGTGGATAATCGAAATAAGGATTTGGTGGTTACAAATCTTTTGGGTGTTAGTATACAGAAAAAATTTATTGTTTCTATTGCAAATACAACAGGAACTGATATGTCAAATTATAGAGTTATTAAAAAAAATCAATTTGCATATAGTCCTGTTACATCAAGAAATGGTGAGAAAATTACTGTTGCATTATTAAAAAATACTAATGAAGCAATTCTATCACCTGCTTACATGGTTTTTAAGGTGATTGATATAAATAAATTGATCCCTGAATATCTTTTCATTTGGTTTAATCGTTCTGAATTTGATCGTTATACTCGTTTCAATTCTTGGGGTAGTGCTAGAGAAACTTTTAATTGGGATGAAATGTGCAATGTAAGACTACCAATTCCAAACATTAATGAACAAAAAAAATATGTAGCACTTTACAAAGGATTACTAAACAACCAAAAAGCCTATGAAAACAGTTTGGAAGATTTACAGCTAATTTGTGATACCTACATTGAAAATTTAATCAAAACAGAAAAACCAGAAACTTTGGGTGAGTACATTCAGCAATCTGATGAACGAAATAGAGATTTGGAGATTGATAACCTTTTAGGAATAAGCGTTAACAAAATTTTCATCCCAACCAAATCTAAAAAGGAGCGTCTTAATCTTTCAAATTATAAAATAGTAAGAGAAAGACAGTTTGGGTATGTTTCTGTTACTTCAAGAAATGGTGAAAAAATATCAATTGCCATTTTAGATGGAGAAGCAGGATTAGTTTCAAGCACATACACCGTTTTTGTAGTAAAAGACACCGAAGAATTATTACCCGAGTATTTGTATCTCTATTTTCAAAGAACCGAGTTCGATCGCTACGCTCGTTTCAATTCTTGGGGCAGTGCCAGAGAAACTTTTGATTGGTCTGAAATGTGTCGAGTACAATTGCCTATACCTAGCATTAAAATACAAGAAGCCATTGTTACTATTTATCATGCTTTGGAAACTCGAAAACGTATAAATAAGCAATTAAAAGATAGCATTAAACCGCTTTGTCCTATTTTGGTGCGAGGGGTTGTTGAAAATAGTGATAATATGACATCAAGAAATAAGGAAGAAAGATTATGAGTATGGGCGTAGATATTAAACGTGTTGTTCAGGATCTTGGCAGAGTAACGATTGATCAAGTACTGCAAGAGTCTATTATGAATTCAATTCAGGCAAATGCTCATAATATTAACATTGAAATAGATTATAGTTCTTTAGATAAAGATTTTCCAAACCATGTTATTCAAGTAAAAATTATTGATGATGGAGATGGGTTTACAAAAGAAAACACTGAATCTTTTGGTATATATAAAAGTACCCTTAAACAAGAAATGGGGGCAAAAGGAGTTGGTAGGTTTTTATTCTTAAAGTTATTTGAACTTGTCTCAATTGATAGTTTAGATAAGCACATAAGTTTTAATATTGATGACGTAATTGTAAAAGATTCAAATAAACAAAATGATAAAACTTGTATTGTTTTTTCACAACCTATCGAAGTTTCTATTGACTTAACTACTATTGAACAAAGTATCAAAGAACATTTTTTACCATATTTTCATTTAAACAAAAAACAAATTGTAACAATTAGCTTGAAAGCAAATGATGAGAATATTTTTGTCATCAAGAGCAGTGATATTCCAAAATTTGAAACATCAACTTTTCAAATTGACAATCATGGCTTTACAATAAATTATGTTTTGGATGCTTACAACAATCAAAAAAACAATGGTTTCTATTGTGCAGATAATAGAGTAGTATTTAAAAACAATAAGGATAATAAAACAAGACTTAAATCTTTTGGAAATGTGAACATTATATTTTTATTGTCATCAGATTATTTTGACAATACAGTCAATGAAACGAGAGATGACTTTAGTATAAACCCAAGAAGAACTGGCAAATTATTTGGCGATTTGTCATGGGAAGATATTCTATTAGGGCTAAGTGAAATTTTGAAAGAAATTTTATTAGAAAATGATATCGATATTGATAAGCAGTCAAACGAAGAACTAGAAAAAGCAATTGATAAAGCACCATATTTATCAAAATATTTGTTTGAAAACCCATTTGGACAAGATTGTAATAAGTTAATTGAATCCGCAGAAAAATCTCTTAATCACGATAAAGAAATATTAAGAAGTGGACTCTATAAAAATGATGCAGATTTCAAACAGAGAATATCCTTTGTAACACAATCAGAACTTGCAGAGTACATATTTGATAGACAAAGAATTATCGACAAGTTGAAACAAATTACAGATGCAAACTATTTAGAAAAAGAAATACATAATCTGTTTATGCAACAATATACAACAGATGATACGTTAAATTATAAAAGTAATAATCTTTGGTTATTTGATGACCGATTCATGGTTTATGACAAAGTTTTCAGCGAAGAGCAGATTAAAGATGTATTCCCTGAACTAAGTGCGAATTTATCTAGGCCTGACATTATCAGCATAATATCAAATACCTATGATAAAGAAGATATTACCGATATTGTAGTTATAGAATTTAAAAGACCAGATAATAAAATTACACCAGCAGGAGCCGAAGAACAATTATTGGAATACGCAAGATATGTTAATCAAACTAATGAATTTTCTAAGATACGAATTTGGACATATGCTTTCTTAACTTTTGATGAAGAGACTTGTATGAAGTTAAAGGACAAATCTTATAATAAAATCCCAACACATAGCGACTATTCAATTTATTATAAATATCACGAAGCTCATAATGTAATTATAAATTTTATGGACTACAAAGCACTTGCTGACGATGCGAATACGAGAAATAAAACTTTTATGGATATTTTAAAAAGTAACTAAAGGATAACTGGAATTACCTATATGAAAATCAAAGACACATCAATTATAAAACTTCAAAAACTAATTAATGAAGAAATTGAATATAGAAGTGGAGCTAAATTAATAACTTTTTTTAATGAACTTGGATTTGATGATTCTTATGAAAAAGACTTTCCAGCAAGGTGGAAATATACTAAAGAAAAATTAAACTCCATAAATAATTCAAAAAAGTTAAAAGAATGTATTTTGAAACTTTTTTCACCAATAAACTATATCGGATATTTTAATGAATTAGATGAATATATTGAAGACTTTAATCAATATTTAGACTTTGATAATTTTAAAATAATAAGAAACGATAAAGTGGTTAAAATAGTTGGGGTATTAACAAATGAAAATACCTTGGATGAATCGATAGTCTTTGATGAAAGCCATATACACCAACAATGGAAAAAAGCAATTGAAAGAAAAGAAAGTGATTATGAAGGTGCAATTACTTCAGCGAGAACTCTTTTAGAAAGTGTTTTAAAATATATCTTAGATGAACAGAAAATATCTTATAATGAAAATACTGATTTATCTGAATTATACAAATTAGTAGCAAAATCGTTAAATCTAGCACCTGAACAGCACCAAGAAAGAATTTTTAAACAAATTTTAGGCGGAGCAAATGGGATAGTTAGTGGTTTGGGCTCACTAAGAAATAAACTAGGTGACGCACACGGTAAAAGCAAAGCCAATATCAAACCCAAAGAAAGACACAGTGAACTGGCTGTAAATTTAGCTGGCTCAATGGCGATTTTTCTTTATAAGACATTTAAAGAGGAGAATCAATTATGATGAATTTAAGATTACTACCATCAGTTTTTATTTTTTTGAGTGCATATTCACCATTAGCAGTTATTTTTCTTATTCAAGATTTTGATTGGAAAACTAAATCAGTATTACACCCGGAAATAATTTTTGCATTTCTAATAATATCCATTGTTTCTATTTTTATCACTTTATATGGCATAAAGAACGTTAAAGTTTCTACAGCTCCAGTGAAAGTCTTATCAGTTTCGAATAGGTCAGGCGAGCTAATTAATTACAGTATCCCATACATGATTTCATTTTTTGTTATGGATTTAGAGCAAACAAAATTATTGTTTAGTTTTGGTTTTTTTATGTTGATTATGTATATATTGACTGTAAAAACACATAATATTTTTATTAATCCAATTTTAGCAATCATGGGTTATAACCTTTATGATGTTAAATATACTAAAGATGATATTGAGCAAGAATCCTTTTTTCTGATTAAAGGTGATAGATTAAAAAAAGAAGAAAAATGTCGCATTATTGAAATATCAGAACATTTGTTTTTGGTCACTGAGCGCAACCCACAGGTATAAATATGGACGATATAAATAGTAAATTTAATCAGTTAAAAGATATTAATTGGAATAAGGCAACTGTTTCTTTTTATGTTGTTAAAAGAAGGTTAGTAAGAAGAAAAGCTAACTATGCTGTTTTTCAAGTTAATGTAGATGAAACTTTAAGGCGTAAGATAAGGAAGGTCGCATATGATTCAATTAAACCTTTAAATCAAGCATTGGAATATGATTTTAATACTAGCGACTTAGATAATAACGTTTTAGGTATCTCAACAAATGAAACTGATTTACAACAAATTCTAGATGAAATTACTTCAGAAGAATCACCATCTTTTGCTGATTCTTATACCTCATTAATTGGTGCTTGTGTCTATATTGCTAGATTGGAAGTAGGCGATAATATTTTATATTCAATTAGACGTGTTTCAGAAGGCTGGACAACCAAAAAAGTTTCACAATTTATTAACATGATATTTGACAACAATATGCTAGTAGATTTGGAGCAAGAAGAAATCTTTAGAATTGATAATTATGTGGATTTTTTCTCATTCAATAATATTATTTTCATACGCAATAAAAAGAATTTTGAAATGGCTCTTAATTTTCGTGAGGGAATGGAAAAGAATAGAGATGATATAGTTGAAGAGTTTAAGAAAACTGAATTATTTGTTGATGCTAATGAAATTTCAAAATTAGTTGGAAATAATATTAAAAGGTTAAGAAAGTTATCCCAAGTAAAGAAAGCAGGTTATTACAAAGAGCAAAACTTTTTACAAAGTTTAAAGCAAGTAAATGATGATGAAAACTGGGGTATTCAATATTCAAAAGATGGGAAATTAATCGTCACTGAGGAGGATATTGAGACAGTTCTAACAGTTCTTAATAACTCAAGATTGAAATCTTTAATTAATCAAGAAAGTTTTGATGTTGATGTAAAACATAAGCTTGCAAATGAATCTTAAAAATAAATTATAATCGATTATTAACCAATAACAATGCTAAACAAAAAAGAAAATCAAGACATCGAATTCAAGCGATCATGGCGCGATGAGTATATCAAGTGGATTTGTGGGTTTGCGAATGCCAAGGGTGGGGAGATTTATATTGTCGTTGTGCATAAAGATTATGTTGAATTAACACCGATTCAGATCAGTGTTTATGATGATAAGTTGATGATTTGGAATGCAGGTGAATTACCACAACACTGGACGATTGAAACCTTGATGCAAAAGCACGCATCACAACCTTTTAATCCTGCCATTGCCAATGTGTTTTTTCTTGCCGGCTTGATTGAGTCTTGGGGACGAGGCATTGATAAAATCACTCAAGAGTCAGAGAGTTTTAACAATATAACACCTAAATTTCGATTTGATAATGGTCTGTGGGTTGAGTTTAACTTTAATCAGGCTGATATCCTTTCAATAAAAACGTCGGGAAAAACGTCGGGAAAAACGTCGGGGAAAGCGTCGGGGAAAATGTCGGAGAAAACGTATAAAAAAATTCTTGAATTAATTGCAAAAAATCATTTAATTACCATTTCAGAAATGTCTGTCAGCATAGGTGTAACTGAACGTTCAATAGAAAGAAACTTACAAAAATTACAAAAGAATAAAGAGTTGAAACGTATAGGTGGAGCTAAAGGTGGGTATTGGGAAATTGTTAAGGGCAAGTTATGATGGAATTTAAAGAGAGTTGATATGAATAATAACCCACTCATCATTTATCTAACAGAAGATGGTAAGGTCAAGATAGAAACACATTTTGAGAATGAAACTGTCTGGTTGAGTATTGAACAAATTGCTGAATTGTTTCAAAAATCTCGTTCTACAATTAATGAACATATTCTAAATGTTTATAGAGAAGAGGAACTTGAGAAAGAACCATCAATGAGAAAAATCGGAAATTCCGATTTTTCTACCAAACCGACTAATTTTTACAATCTTGATGTAATCATTTCTATCGGTTACAGAGTAAAGTCACATAGAGGAATACATTTTCGCAAGTGGGCAACGGCACTTATCAAAGAGTATTTGATAAAGGGTTTTGCCATGAATGATGAACTGCTAAAAGAAGCAGGTGGTGGAAACTATTTTGATGAGTTGTTGGCTCGTATTCGTGATATTCGCTCATCAGAAAAAGTGTTTTGGCGTAAGGTATTGGATATTTATGCAACAAGTATAGATTATGATGCCAAAACCAATCAATCTGTCATGGTATTTAAAACCATACAAAATAAAATGCATTGGGCATCTCATGGCGAAACAGCGGCAGAAACTGTTTATAACCGCGTAGATTCAGCAAAAGAGCACATTGGGCTAACCAATTTTAAAGG
>Ga0256845_1003490_pt1 | contig 10640 bp, 9 predicted proteins | sample RiftiametaG_FD_189101 | JGI IMG/M metagenome (GOLD analysis project Ga0256845, IMG submission 189101) | Tube worm associated microbial communities from hydrothermal vent at the East Pacific Rise, Pacific Ocean - Riftia | ecosystem: Host-associated > Annelida > Integument > Unclassified ... | reverse complement strand
ACTGTCAGCTAAAGTGGGTTGTTTTTGTATTTTCATATACAAATATAACAACTATAATGCTGATAATTAAATGATTACATAATTAAAACAAACCAATTTATAAATAATTTACCGTGCAACGGTCTTTCTTTTTTATTGATAGATGAAATGTGTTTCTGAAATAGTCTGTTTGTCTATTCTTTTTTATAAATAAAACCAGTGTGAGAGCATCTTTTTTAATGAAAGGTACGTCTTGAAAGTAAATGTTAGAAATAAAAAATAAATTTAGCATTCCAAAATATTTTGAATATGAAAAGCAAAGAACTTTTATTTGAATTGATTCATTCTTTAACTAAATCTGAAAAAAGATATTTTAAGGTGTTTACATCAACACATAAAGAAGGGAATAATTATGTAAAATTGTTTGATGCCATTCAGGAGCAGAAGGTTTATGATGAAGATAAATTGTTATCTAAATTTAAAAAAGAAGATTTTGTAAGGCAATTTTCTGTGGCTAAAAATTATTTAATGAATTTAATTTTAAAAAGTTTAAGCCAGCATCATCAAAAAGCTAAAAAAAGTATAGAGTTGAATGAGTACCTTACAGAAATAGAGGTGTTGTATTGGAAAGGCTTGTATAAATTAACGCATAAAAAGATAAATCAAGCAAAAAAAATAGCTGCTAAGTATAATCTGACTCATTATTTATTACTAATTAACCATTGGGATAAGAGGATTGAGGATTATGTTTCAATATCGATGATGAATGAAGATGCTTGTAAAGAAACACAGGTTTATTTAGATGATTACAATCAGCAAATGCAAATGAATTTGCTAATAAAAGAAATGCAAAAAATTACCAGATCATCTATTAAGAGTACTGAGCAGACAAGCGCTTTTGTAAAGGAAATTTTTACGCATGAACTAATGCAGTTAAAAGATGAGGAGCTTTCTAATTTTTATACAAGGGTTGATTACCTTTTTTAAAAAGGGGTGGGTTATGCTCTGCTTAGGGATAAAGAAAGTGAATTTAAGTACAAAATGCGATTGCTTGATTATTTGGAAGAGAATCCGCATCAAATTAAAGAGAACCCCCTGCGTTATTCATCTGCTTTAAATAATATTTTATTGTATTATTATTTTCAAGGATATTCAAAAGAGTATCCTGTTTATCTTAAGAAATTAGATGGTATTGAATTGAAATTTCATCATGCTAAATCTATCTTTTTTGATACTAAATATAATTTAGAAATTGGCTATTACCTCCATTTAAGAGATGAAGATAAGGTTAGGGGAGCCTTAGTTAATATGGAGAAATGGTATAGTTCTCTTTCATCTGCAAAAGGAGTGCAAGCTAAAATGATTTGCGAATACAATATGGCGTTGGCAAATTTTTATTTGAAAGAAAATAGAGATGCATTAAAATGGTGTAACAGTTGTTTTTCTTTGTTTGATATGAAAGCTAAAAAATTTAGACATGATTTAGCTGTTTCTGCTTTGATGATTGAGGTATTGATTTATTTAAAATTAACGCATTTTGAGTTGGCAGAAAGAAATATGGAGTTAATTATTTCAATAGCAAAAAAGAATAAATATTTGAAACTGGAGATGACTATTTTGAAATTAATAAAAAAAGTAATTTTTGCGGAAACAAAGGATAGTTATATTTCTGAAATTAGAGAAATCGTATCTAGCAATGATGTTGTTTTTAGTAATTTAGATGAGGATGTATTGGTGGTTTGGCTGGAGAGTTTAGAGAAGTGAAAATGAGTTTTTAAGTAAGAAATAATTTAAAACAAGCGCTGCTCAATACAAGTATAAGTAAGTAACGAAGGTATTTGTTATTTAGTTTTTTGCTTCCGTAATGAGCTCCTAAAATACCACCGATTAAAGCAATACCAACTAATATAAAAGCTTGCGGTTGCAAAGTAACACCTGTAGATAGTTGCCCGATCATTCCTGAGGCTGAATTAACCCAGATAAATAATGCGGAAACGGCTGCAGCTTCTTTCATTTTTCCCCAATTCATCAATAAGATAATAGGGGTTAAAATTATGCCACCACCAATTCCAATTAAACCAGAGAAAAACCCAATTACACCTCCAATTATTAATCCAAGCCATATGTTTACGGGTTGAGTTTCTTTGGATTCTTTTCCGAAAATATTTAGCAGTTTTAAGATTGCAAAAATTAAAAGAATACCGAGTATTTTTTTGTAGATGTCAGCATCAATTTCTATTAAGCCTCCAATAAAGGCTAAAGGAATAGATGATATTGAAAAAGCGATAAAAAGTTTTAGTTTGAAGTGTCCGTTTTTCCAATAGTAATAAAATGAAATTGCTGCTACAAACAAGTTTAATAGCAAAGCTGTAGGTTTCATTGTTTCGGGTAAGAAATTAAATATAGCCATCATAGCTAAGTAACCACTTGCTCCGCCATGACCAACAGCTGCATATAAAAAAGCAACGATTGGTAAAACCAATAAAAACAACCAGATGTATTCTATTTCAAAAAGATTCATATTTTGAATAGATTTTTCATTTCATTACCAACCTAGCAGTGTTTCTCGATTTTTGTTCAACAATAATATCTTTCCCTATGGTAACTCTTTCAAGAGTTGCCTCATCATAATGCCTAATGGTTACCAGTTCTAAATTGTCATTATACAATACCTTATAATCTTCTTTTAATTTTTCAATCAGTTGTGTTGTTTTTTGAGGGTCAAAATCTACACAAATAGAAAAGCTGATGGCAGAATTTTGCATTAAATTGGTGGTAACGCCAAATTGCGAAAACAAACCAAAAATATGACTCAAACTATCTTCCATTACAAAAGAATAATCTTTGGCAGAAATGGAAATTAATACCTGATTCATCTTAAAAATAAAAGAAGGAATTTTTGAATCTTCAGAAGTGTTTTCATTAATTACAGTCCCTTCACCTTTTGGAGAAATAAATGATTTAACCAATAATGGGATTTTTTTGTTGTGTAAAGGTTTTATTGTTTTAGGATGAATTACAGATGCTCCGTAATATGCCAATTCTACTGCTTCGTGATAAGAAATGTTGTCGAGTTTAATCGTTTTTTCAAACCATTTTGGATCTGCATTAAGCATTCCGGGTACATCTTTCCAAATGGTAACACTCTCAGCATCTAAACAATAAGCTAAAATTCCCGCACTAAAATCTGAACCTTCTCGTCCTAATGTGGTGGTAAAAAGTTCTGAGCTCGATCCCATAAAACCTTGGGTAATGATTATCGCTTGTTCTTTTTGATTTAATAATGGCGTGATAATTTTTTGAGCTAAATCCGTTGTTAGTTCCCAATCAACTTTAGCATTTCTATGGGTGTTGTCTGTTTGGATAATATCTCTAACATCTTGCCACTTGTTTTTAATGCCAACCTCATTTAAATAAGCGCTCACAATTTTAGTAGATAATACCTCTCCGATAGATACAATTTGATCGTAAACATAATCGTATTCGCGAACAGGTTCTTCTTCAATTTCCCATTCAATTTCTACAAAAGTATTGTGTATTTCCGTAAAAATAGGGTGCTTTTTATTGGTGAATAAATCGTTGATAATGTTAAAATGAAAATCTTTTACAGCCTGCAAATGCTTTTCAACTTCACCATCTTTTGCTAAGTATGATTCAACTACTTTTTCTAAACCGTTCGTAGTTTTTCCCATAGCAGAAATTACAACAACTAAGTTGTCGTTGTATTGTTGAATTACTTCACCAACATTTTTTACTGCTGCGGCATCTTTAACTGATGCTCCTCCAAATTTGAATATTTTTGTCATGTGTCTTTTTGGTCTTATTCCTGTATCTTTTGTTTAGACAGATTTCGCAACAAGTGCGAAAACTTCATCTAATTGAAGCGAAGCTTCCCATTAATCCATTCCTCATCTAGCTCTGCATCAAACTTTTTATAAAAATTGATAGCAGGCTCGTTCCAATCTAATACTTGCCAGTTCATTAGTTTTGCATTCATTTCTTTTGCGGCCTTTATGGTTGCCTCAAATAAAAGTTTACCCACTTTTTGACCTCTAAATTGTTCTTTAACCACAATGTCTTCTAAATACAAACATTTACCTTTCCAAGTAGAATATCTGATGTAGTAAAAAGACATGCCAACAATTCCATCCTCATTTTCTGCCATAATAATCCAATACAAAGGATGTTCGCCAAAACCATCTTTCTCTAACTCTTCCAAAGTAATGGTTACCTCTTCTGGTGCATTTTCGTATAAAGCTAACTCTTTAACTAAATCTAGTACTGCTGGTAAGTCAGATTTTGTTGCTTTTCGGATGTTAATTTTCATACCACAAATGTAAAATAAAGTTTGTTATTTGAGTTTTGAAATTTACTATTTTAATACACTAGAATTCTGTTACTTTGTAATCTTAAAATATAAACCATGAAGCACGTAACAACATTAAACGAATTTATTACAGATAAACAAGCAGATTTCCCATTCTCTTCAGGAGAGTTGAGCCGTTTGTTAAGCGATATTGGTGTTGCTTCTAAAATTATCAATCAAGAAATTAATAAAGCAGGTTTAGTTAATATTTTAGGTGCTGCGGGTAGTGAAAACATTCAAGGTGAAGAACAACAGTTGTTGGATGTTTATGCTGATAATCAATTTATCAATGCATTTAGAACAGGTGGTGAAGTTTGCGGAATAGCATCAGAAGAAAATGAAGATTTTTTACCTTTTGAAAATGAAGGTTCAAGAAATGGAAAATATGTAGTGACTTTCGATCCTTTGGATGGTTCGTCTAATATTGATGTAAATGTTTCTGTAGGAACTATTTTTTCTATTTACAGAAGAATTTCTACTGAAGGAGCTGCAACATTAGAAGATTTTTTACAGCCAGGAACAGCGCAGGTAGCTGCAGGTTATGTAATTTATGGTTCTTCTACTATGCTAGTTTATACTACAGGTAAAGGAGTAAATGGTTTTACTTTAGATCCGGGTATCGGAGAGTATTGTTTATCTCATGTAGATATGAAGGCTCCAACAGATGGTAGGTTATATTCGTTTAACGAAGGAAATTACAATACCTTTTCAGGAGGATTACAAAAATATTGTGATTGGGTAAAAGAGGATGATCCTTCTACAGGAAGACCATATTCTTGTCGATACATTGCATCAATGGTTGCCGATATTCATCGTAACTTAATTAAAGGTGGAGTGTTTTGTTATCCTGCAACAGCAGGTTCGCCAGATGGCAAATTAAGATTGTTGTATGAGTGTAATCCTATGGCATTTATTGTAGAGCAAGCTGGTGGAGTTGCTACAACAGGTTATGAACGTATTATGGAAATTAAACCAGAAAAGCTTCATCAAAGAGTTCCTGCGCTAATGGGGTCTACCAATATGGTAAACAAGGTGTTGGAAATGGTGAAGGAATTTGGTTAATTAACTCTTTTGTGAAATACATTTTTCTATATCTATTTTTTCTAGTATCATTTTTTTCTACTGCTCAAGTAGTTAAAGAGGTAATTCCTATTGATACCAGCTCTACAACTTTAAAAGTAATTTACAAGCCTGATACGGAAGGTTATTATTTTAAAAGGGTTGCTGTTTTTGCTGATGATACCAATCAAGTTGCAATAGAAAAAACATTTACCAAATACGGACAAAATGGAGTTTGTAAAGTGTATTACCCTTCAGGTAAATTAATGATTTTTACGGTTTATGCCAATAGTAAAATCCATGGTGATTGGACGTGGTATGGTGAAGATGGGATTATCAACGTAAAAGGAAAGTATAGAGAAGGGGTAAAGCATAAGTTTTGGGCTTACAAGTATGATAAATCTTATGGTAGGTATAAAAAAGGACTTAAAAATGGGCGTTGGACACATTTTGATGTTAATGGAGAAAAACATGTAGCACATTTTCAGAATGGAGCTTTTAAATATGGAGAAAAAAGCTTTTTTAAAGAGTTTTTCGCTAAAAATAATACAGAAAAAGATACAGTAATTACTGAGGATGGGGTGAAAATTGCTCCGCTTAGTAATGAATACAACTTAGTGGTTAACCACCTAAAAAGCAATTATTTATTTAGGAAACGATTCAAATATTTTTACGCTACCAAAAAGAAAGAGCGTGTTGCGTTAGATAAGCATTTTGATTACAAAAAAGATTATTTTAAATTTAGGTTAGCACCATTACAAGTTCCTTTAGATTTAACCACATTTACTGATGAATTGGCAAAAGGTAAAATAACCAATGTATTTATTGATACTGTTTTAAAGTCTGGTTTAATAAAAACTATCGAACAAAAAAACCTGACTTCAAACAATTATGGAATGAGAGCAGATAGTAATTTGTTTGAATATTCGACAGAGAAAGATGCTGAGGTTATTGTTTACTTATCTAAAATTGAAAATAATTTGATTAAAGCAGAAATTCTTAATTGTGTTTTACCTGATAAAGAACTTGACTACGCTAGATTTTATACTTCCAATAGCTGTGTAAAAATGAGCATTCTTTATTATGTTGATAAAGATGGTGTGCTACATATAGAGTATGAGGATGATCCTCAGCCTTAATGGGTTTTGTGTAAATGCCAGTTAGAGTGATCCTGATTTTTTTCGGGATAGTATCGAGAGTAATATTTGTTAAAGATTCCTAATAATCCAATCGCTGATCTTCGTAGTAATCTAGCATGTCGTTGGCTTTTTTACGAACCCAACCAGGTAGATGGCCAGTTTTCTGATACTCGATTAAAATTATTAATAACTTCTTTTTTCTAAACTTATACATGGTGTAAGCACCATTTAAAAAGATAGGAAAAGCGATAACTGTTAGCCCAACACCGATTACACGAATTGGAGGAGGAATAATTGCTAATAAAACAGTAATAGGTAAAAAAGACATTTGTCCAATAGCCGAATTGCTCTGTTTGTCAAAAAATATATTAATTAATACATCTGTTGTATCGTCAAAAGAATAGTGGTCTTTAAAATCTTTAAAAGACAATTTTCGAGCTTTAATGGTATCAATCGTTGCTTTTAATTCTTCTTTATCCATTCGCTCGTGTTTATCTTTATTTGATGACGCACCAAAAAAATTAGGAGCGAATAAGATAGTAAGGGCGATAAAGATTGATATTTGAACAACTTTTTGCATTTGGCTAAAGTACAATAATTTTTGAAGTAATTTAGCAGCATGAAGTCTCCCGAATTAAAATCCATTTTTGCAAAATCTGCACAAACAGAATTGATTTGTAATCAATTTCAAAACAACGAAAAGTCGCACATCCATTTAAAAGGGTTGATAGGATCAGCTACTAGTTTTGTTGCCAATGGAGTTTATCAAAAGTTTCCGGTAGATCAATTATTTGTTTTAAATGATAAGGAGGAAGCAGCTTACTTTTTTAATGATTTGCAGCGTGTTGTCGGAGAAGATAAAGTGTTGTTTTTTCCGAGCTCTTACCGAAGACCTTATCATATTGAAGAAACTGATAATGCCAATATTTTACTTAGAGCAGAGGTGTTAAGTGCCTTATCAAAAAAAAGCAGCACTAAATTAGTGGTTACTTATCCTGATGCGTTATCAGAAAAAGTGGTTACCAAAAAGAATTTAGAAAAAAACACTTTACGCATAAAAGTAGAAGACGAATTGTCGTTAGATTTTATTAACGAAGCATTATACGAATACGATTTTGAACGCGAAGATTTTGTAGTTGCTCCGGGTCAGTTTTCGATAAGAGGAGGAATAGTAGATGTGTTTTCTTTTAGTAATGATAATCCTTACCGAATTGAGTTTTTTGGTGATGAGGTGGCTTCTATTCGAACTTTTGACCCTGTAACTCAGCTGAGCATAAAAGAATATCAGCGTGTTGCGATTATCCCTAATGTGCAAACCACATTAATTGAAGAAAGTAGAGAATCTTTTTTAGAATTTATACCCACCAATAGTTTGGTTTGGGTAAAGGATTTAGCGTTGACAAGTAATCAAATAAATAAAGATTATACCAAGGCAATTGAGGCTTATGAGGAGGTTGAAAACTCTCCTTTAAAGCACTTAAAACCTGAAGAATTATATACCACAAAAGAAGAATTTAAAACTCAAATCGAAAAAAGGAATACCTTAGAGTTTGGTTCGTTGTATCAATTAGATGCTGATTTGGAAGTTGAATATCATCAGAAGCCACAACCAAGTTTTAATAAGAATTTTGATTTATTACACGAAGATTTAGAGGGTAAAAAGAAAAGTGGTTACACCAACTTAATTTTAGCAGATAGCTCTAAACAAGCTGAACGATTGTTTGCTATTTTTGAGGATATTGGAAAAGAACTTGATGTTTCCTCTATTTTACTACCTATACACGAAGGTTTTGTAGATTTAGATGAGAAAGTAACCTGTTATACCGATCATCAAATTTTTAACCGTTACCAACGCTTTAAACTTAAAGATAGTTATAAAAAGAAAAATGAAGCCTTAACCTTAAAAGAGATTCATGGTTTAAGTCCTGGTGATTACATTACGCATATCGATCATGGTGTGGGTAAATTTTCGGGGTTAGAAAAGATTGATGTACAGGGTAAAAAACAAGAAACCATTCGTATTGTTTATTCCAATAATGATTTGTTGTATGTGAGTATCCTCTCGCTACATAAAATCTCCAAATTTGTTGGTAAAGACGGAACGCCACCTAAGGTTAATCGATTAGGAGCACCACAATGGCAAGCTTTAAAAAAGAAAACCAAAGCTAAAATTAAAGAAGTAGCTTTTGATTTAATTAAGCTGTATGCGGAGCGAAAATCAAAAAAAGGATTTCAGTATTCGCCTGATACTTATTTGCAAACAGAGTTGGAAGCTTCTTTTATTTATGAAGATACGCCCGATCAGTACAAAGCAACGATAGATGTAAAAAAAGATATGGAAGCCGATTACCCGATGGACCGATTGGTTTGTGGTGATGTAGGTTTTGGGAAAACGGAAATTGCCATTCGTGCAGCATTTAAAGCTGTAGCAGATAGCAAGCAAGTGGCTATTTTGGTGCCAACAACAATTTTAGCGTTACAACATTATAAAACCTTTAGAGATCGCTTAAAAGATTTTCCGTGTACGGTAGATTATATTAATCGTTTTAAAACGCCTAAACAACAAAAAGAAACGCTTCAAAAACTGAGTGAAGGTAAAGTGGATATTTTGATTGGAACACATCGTATTGTAGGTAAAGATGTAAAGTTTTCTGATTTAGGTTTGTTGATTATTGATGAAGAGCAAAAATTTGGAGTAGGGGTTAAAGACAAATTAAAAACCATCAAAAAAAATGTAGACACCTTAACATTAACAGCAACCCCAATACCTAGAACATTACAGTTTTCGTTAATGGCAGCAAGAGATTTATCGAACATTAATACACCACCACCAAACAGACAGCCAGTAGATACCAAGCTGCAACCTTTTAGCGAAGAAGTTTTTAGAGATGCTATCATTTACGAAACTGCACGTGGAGGGCAAGTTTTTGTGGTAAATAATCGTATCGATAACATAAAAGAAATGGCAGGAATGATAAGCCGTTTGTGTCCTGATGTAAAGGTGTTGATTGCTCACGGACAAATGAAGGGTGATGAGTTGGAGCAAAAAATGATGGCTTTTGTTGACGGTGAATATGATGTGTTGGTAGCAACAACTATTATCGAGTCTGGTTTGGATATTCCCAATGCCAATACTATTATTATTAATAATGCCAATAATTTTGGGTTGAGTGATTTACACCAAATGCGTGGGAGAGTAGGTCGTTCTAATAAAAAAGCATTCTGTTATTTGTTATCGCCACCATTACACAATTTAACTCCCGAAGCAAGAAAACGATTAACAGCTATTGAGCAATTTTCTGATTTAGGAAGTGGTTTTCAAATTGCAATGCGTGATTTAGATATTCGTGGAGCAGGAAATTTATTAGGAGGAGAACAAAGTGGTTTTATTTCTGAAATTGGTTTTGATATGTATCAAAAAATATTGCAAGAAGCCATTGATGAATTAAAGGAAAAAGAATTTAAAGATTTATATGCTGAAGAATTAGCAACCAAAGATTTTGTTCGTGATTGCCAGCTAGAAACAGATTTAGAAATTTTAATACCTGATAGTTATATCAATAATATTGGCGAACGCTTAAATGTGTACCGTAACTTAGATGAACTGAAAAATGTAGATGCTTTAGATAAGTACAAAACGCATTTAGTAGATCGTTTTGGAGAAATTCCTACGGCAACAGAAGAGCTATTTAGAGCTATTCGTTTACGTTGGATAGCCAAAGCTATTGGTATGGAAAAATTAGTGTTAAAACAGCAAAAATTGATTGGCTATTTTATTGCAAATCAAGATTCTCCTTTTTACCAATCTGCTACATTTACCAATGTATTAAAATTTGTACAAGCCAATCCGTACACCTGTAAAATGAAAGAACGCAATGATAAATTAACCTTGGTTTTTGAAAACGTTGCTTCTATAGAAAAAGCAATTGAAGTGTTAAAACCGATTTAGTTTGAGCAGATAACTACATAAAAAGACCGTTGCAAAAGGTGGCAAATAAATTTACGAGCTATTTTTTGTCTTATTTTTCAATTATTTAGTTGAAATAACTGTTTTTTACTCTGAAACCAGTTGTTTTTTTGATGCTTTTACTCTATTT
>Ga0256845_1003489_pt1 | contig 10644 bp, 6 predicted proteins | sample RiftiametaG_FD_189101 | JGI IMG/M metagenome (GOLD analysis project Ga0256845, IMG submission 189101) | Tube worm associated microbial communities from hydrothermal vent at the East Pacific Rise, Pacific Ocean - Riftia | ecosystem: Host-associated > Annelida > Integument > Unclassified ... | reverse complement strand
CCTATCTTCTTGATCTTTTATCCATCAGCTACGTTGCCTTTTCGCTCGAATATCCCGATATACGAAGATGAAAGTTGCCTTGCTGATGAGAGAAAATCTCTGCGAATCTAAGGCACTCTATTTATTTCCGTGACCCTTACGGTGAGCCATGCTGGAGGTGGTTCGGATGCTGAGTTTTTCTGAGACATTGCGGGACTGGCCCACGAGGCAGAAATGGCCGGTTCCTTGAAGGAATCCCAAATTGCTGATGCCGTTGATCGAGTTGCCCTTGCCTACCAAAAGGCAACAGGGTGCGAAATTATTTCAGCGGCCGTTCATAGAATGAATGACACGGACCTACACATCCACCTGCAATACTGTATGGTGCTGGCAAGAAAAGAGAAGGATGGAGAATTGGCGCGTCGGGTTGCTAAGTGGAAGAGAAAGTTGACGGCCTTGGCTAGAGCTGCCTTGAAGAAAGAAGGCTATCCCAAACCTGCTCCTGTGACGGTGGGCAAGAAAAAGCAACAGCTTTTGGACGAGGGGGATGTCGAGTCGAAACCAGAACGACAATCGGTATGGCAGAAGGTAAAGGCGCGGAGGTCCATGCGTGACGACTCGATTCTCGGTTATTCATTTAGACAAAAACTCAACCTTGTAAGGGCCGCTGAAGCATGTGACGAGTATGATCTTGCCCGAAAAGTGGCTCTCAAAAATGACCACCGTCGTTTATTTAGGCCGATTGCCCAAAGAAGGGACGAGGAATTAAACGAGCGATACCGAGACTTGTGGCTTGAGCGAGTCTGGAGGGGCTCAATCGTTGATATGCTACCAAACCGCGAAGAAACAGTAGCCGAACTGGAGCTACTTGGCTTGCAGGCTGCACGTAATTACGAAACTTACGGCACTACACGAGTGGAGACCACCCACCTAAACCGTAGGGCTAAAGAATTGGAGGCTCTTTCCGATACGTTGCAGGAGGGGCAATCCCAATTGGGGGAGCGGCAAGGGGATTTGCAAAAGCGGGAAAAGAAATTGGATAAGGCTCTGGCTGCCTTAGAAGAGAAAAGTCGGAAGCAGGAAAAAGAAAAGTCTGCGTTCCAGAAAGAACGGGTGTTATTGGATGCTGAACGCGACAAGGCGACCCTGGCCAACAAGAAACTCAAGCAGGCTGAAGAGAAGCTGCAAGTGGATCGAGAGGCGTTAGCTAAAAGCCAAGAATCCCTGGACAAAAAAGAGAGCCAGCATACAAGTGCGCAGAATGAGCTGATACTGCTAGAAGAGCAAATCGTGCAAAAGAAGTCGGACCTTACGACCGAAATATCAGCTTTAAAAAAACGAGAGGAAGAATTTTCGAAGCAGGAGAAAAAATTGATTACTCGTGAGAGTGCCGTTGAGCTCAGCGAGGTGAAGAACAAAGATTTCGAAACGGAGATTGGTGAAGAACTGCAGAAGCTGGAAGAAGGACAGGCGGAGCTGAGAATTGATCAGAGCCACCTAGAAGAGGAGAGGGCAAACCTCAGGCAGCTTAAAAAAGACGCAGGAGCTTACCAAGACATCAAAGAGCAAGTGGATGTGGTTTTAAAACTAATTAAGGAAGCTCCCAAATTCATGAAAAAAATGGTGGCTCAAACGGTTTTGTGGAAAAGCATTTCCAAGCTTGCTGCAATGGTTGGCATGGCAATGCCGGAAAAAGAAGACTCTGAAATGGGGTCTTAATGCCGGATACTGGTCGTAAATTGTCATCTTGTTGTGCAGGCTGCTATAGTTACTTGCTCTATTCTAAGGATAATAGGGGGGGATGGATTCTTCAGCGCTCGCAATCTCAGGGAGTAGGTGGGCTTCAGTAGGATTTTTCCCCAGATTCTTTGCGTATGTATGTGTGTGGTGATTCAGAGAGATTTGATGCTTTTCTAATCTTGTGAAGTATTCCTGCTATACAAAAAGAGTCATAGAATACGTTTTATGGCTAGGAAGTTTTAATCATAGATGCTAGGACTAGAGCGTAGGTTTTGCTTAGTCCAATATGATCATGCATAAGCTACTTATTTTCAGTTCGCATGGTTCAGATTAAAAGTTATCCCGCAAGAAATGGAGATGCCTTCCTCGTCACGGCATCGTCTGATCCATTTGCCATGCTCATCGATGGCGGGTATGGCCGTACCTTTCATCAGCACATCAAATCCGATTTGGAAAATCTCGCGACCAATGGCTATGCACTTGACCTTGTGGTGGCGACACACGTCGATGCGGATCATATCTCCGGACTGCTGTCGTTTTTTCCGTCAGAACGGAACTGCCCAAGCACCGAATATCATCCCTGTGCGCGAGGTGCTGCACAATAGTCTTCGTAGTTTGGTTTCTCCGACAGCGGACCAAACCGCGATTAGGCAAGATGATTTGGCGCTTTTGCAAGACATACGCCTGCAAGCATATCACCAGCCAGAAGAAGCAAGCAGTCTAGGTCAGGATATTAGTGCTCGCCAAGGCGTTTCTCTTGCGCAGCTATTGTATGAGGGGGGGTATCAATGGAACACGCAGGTAGGAAAAACCCCAATTGGTGAGGGTGGACTTGTTGATCTGAGCCTGCTCCAGGGTCATATCTCAATTCTCGGCCCAAACAAAGACCGCTTGGATGCCTTGAAAGAATGGTGGGTTTCAGAAATGCGGCGCATGGGCTGGGTTGGTTCATTGCACGATCTTGATGATGCCTTCGAATTTGTCTGCTTGCACGAAATTGTTGATCCTGGTGAGCAATTGCTCGCCTCATCAGAAGCTGACTTGGCACTAGCTTACGTGCCTGACAATTCCGTCACAAACGGAAGTTCAATTTCCTTGATCGTGGAGGTTGAAAGTCGCCGCCTGTTATTCCTCGGTGACTCGTGGGCAAATGATATTGTAGCAGCATTGGCTGTGGACGGGCCGTCAATTTTCGACGCCGTAAAAATTTCGCACCATGGTAGTGCGAGAAACACCAGCCTAGAACTTCTCACCCTCGTTGACAGTCCTCATTTTTTTATTTCCACCAATGGGAATGGTCATGACCATCCTGATTTCGCCGTAATTAAGGCCATCGTGGATAGACCTGCTAAATTCTGTAGGACCATACACTTCAACTATTCCACACCAGCGTCACAAAGGTTGAGATCTTATAAGAGTGCAACTGGCGCGGACTTTGTAGTAAATGAGGCTGAAACTGAATGGGTCACTATCAACAAACCGAATACTAAATGATCGAGCATATTATTAAGTCTGCAACATGCCGAGTAGCTTGTGACACCGAATCTGGAACCGGCTGGTTGATCGGGGAGAATCGAATAATCACTGCGCGCCATTGCATCATTCCAAGCATAGAAAAAGGAAAACCAATTAAGTTATTTTTCCCAAACTCAGGTGACGTTGCTGTGGCTTCCAAAATTGTCGCCCACTCGGAAGACTGGGATACATGCATCTTGTCCATAGACGAGACATCCTCTGTGGAGCCACTACCTGTGAGCTTGGATATGCCTCGGGAGGGTGAGGCATGGCAGACGTTTGGCTATCCAGGAAGCAAGCCTACTATCGGACATCGGTTAGCCGGAACAGTTGCACAAACCCTAGATGCTCCGGTTAGAAAGATCGATATTGACCTTTCCATTGATCCGTTGACAGCGTTGCATTCGTTGAATGGCATGTCGGGTGGTGCATTGATTTGCAACGGTGGTGTCGTCGGCATCATCTCTAAGAAGTTCGATGGCACTGTCGCGGCATTGAGTTTGAGAACTTTGGAAGGGTTCCTGACTGATAATGGAGTGATCGAGCCAAAAGAATCATCGAATCCTTCGTCACCCACACTCGCTGACCGGGGAGATTTTCCTGAGATTTTTGCCAAAGCGGTGCAGGATCGGTCAGGTAAGTATCTCTTCCTTGAGGGCGCTCATGGTTATGGGAAGTCGACTTTCTGCCAATATTATCGAGCAGACGAGAAGAAGTTTATCAATTTGGGCGCTTATTGTCTCTCTGATCCAGAGAGCACGTTAGGCGCGAACTATCGAGGACAACCTGAAGTCTTCCTAGATTGGTTGGCCACAAAAATTTCCGGACTCATCACTGGGAAACGGCCGCGAAAGGAAGAAAAGGCCAATCCCGAACAAATTCGGCAAACGGCAAAATATCTAGATACGTTTTCGAAATACTGTGAACAAAGTGGCCGGCACGGACTGTTTTTCATTGATGGACTAAACGAGATACCCGGAGGATCGCCTCTGGATGAACTACTTGGTCTTCTGCCCGCAAAACTGCCACCATACGTCAGCGTGGTACTGACTGCCCCGAATTTCGCAAATATTGCGGTTCCACTCTCAGGAAGGGTAAAGGCGAGCGACGTTTTCGGGCTTCCCCCTCTATCCGATTCAGCCTGTTACAATCATTGTCAACAGGCATTAAAGCCCGAGCGGAGGTCACCCGCACTGGTTAACTTAATATGTGAAAAGGCCAAAGGTCATCCACTGTATCTAAGATACCTGATTGAGTATACCAACCTTCGGGAGAAAGATGACGAGTTGGATGACTTCCCGGTTTTGACCGGACCGATCGAGGATTACTATCAGGGCATTTGGGCCAAGCTGTTGCCAGACAGCGACGCCGTGAACTTGCTCGCATTGATGGCCCGATTGCGTTGGGGGCTGTTGCGGGTGGACTTCTCCAAGATTCTTAACTCAGGAGAACAAGCAAAGTTTATCTCTGTCATGAGCAGGATCCAGCATTTGTTGGCAGACGACGAAAGCACGACTATCTACCACGCATCGTTTGCAGCCTTTATCGTTGAGCAAACGAAGGAAATCCAAGGGGCTGCTTTTCAGCGTCTCGCCAAGTTCTGCTGCGAAGAACCAACGATCCGTTACTGCACCCTTAATCGGGTTTTTCATCTCTCGCTTGCAGGCGACAGTGCCGTGTTCGTAGAGTGCAACCAGGCTTGGTTCGACACGGCAGTAACTCTTGGAGTAGAACCCGATGCTCTCATTGCAGATGTCGATGCAGTGGTCAAACGCGCTGCAATCGAAGCGTCTCCCGACGAATTTTTCCGTCTCACACTTCTAGCTCAGAGAATTAGCTTCCGTTACGACACGCTGTTTGCCCAGTCGGCGCGCTTGATTGCAGAAGCTCTCATTGTTTTGGGGCGCCCGGACGAGGCGCTCCAACACGTTTTTCGACTCAAAACCCTCATCGTCGGCCCGGACGATGCTCTCGAAATCGCGTTCTTGCTCCATCGGCATGGATACGATGACGAAGCGCTGACGCTGCTTAATAGGGTTCAGCAACGCATCATCGAGAGTTATCAGCCTCCGATCGAGCTTAGTGATTTCTTAAATCTCTGCTCTTTGCATCTCCAGACTCACTTTCAGATTCGACTGGCGATCGAGGGCAGCGGAATGGAGCAGTTCTATCAAATTATCAATGTAGCGAGAAAGGCGTGTGAGGAGTTCTTCGCGGAGGACCCCGAAAAGCTAGCCGATTGCATTCAACCTCTCGTTGCAGAGTCATCAGCATATTTTCTCAGTTTCCGTGATGAATACGCCGACCTGTCACGAGTGAAAGGCCAACTCGGAGATGATGCTGACCTCTCGCGGCTGTTACCGTCACTGTGCTTAGGTCTCCTAAAATTCGAGACATCGGTAGAAAATTACCACCTTTCAAAAAGCAGAAGAGCTCTGCCTATGCTCTTCGCTGACCTTGCCGCATTAATGCTGACCGCTGAGATTGACCCTCCGCTGGCCGATGCTGTAACCGATACTTTGATTCGCTTCGGAGCCACTGCAAGCGTAGTAGAGTTATTCGCAGCGAAAGGCGGCAAACAACAGACGAGACCATTGCAACTCAAAGCAAAAAATGGGGTCGACGTTAACCTCAAGGACCTACAGGAATGTCTTTGCGATTGGCGAGTCGCAGCCTTCCTCGACTCTGATTTCCAGGGGGCTTCCGCAGGCATCATCGCAGGCACTGGTTGGTTTGAGTCAATTGAGCATTTGATTGGAGCTCTCTACTGCTGTGATGGCAAAGCCCGAAGAGCCAAAATCGATTCCTGTAATGAACAGAAGGCAGCCTGTTACGAGCAACTGAAGGCGCAAGTATTTGCTCCACTAAGCTTTACATTGGCGCAACGTGCAACTTGGCAACACAGCTACGCTATTCCTGAGAATGCGCTCCCTTTCGTTTATCGGCAGTTGACTGAGCTACTGATCGATTGTTTTCCAGAGGAATTACCTAAATGGTTAGATTCTCTCGTGGCGAGTGCTGAAGGTCAATGGGGTATGTATTCCGAGGGTTTCAGAGCGTCGGCATTTCAAGTTCTCAAACAATTGACTCGGGAGAAACCCAGTGAAGCTCTATCCCCTAAACTATTAGGATTGTTGCATGCACTGCGAGATCACGTATTGCGGGGCGTGGAAAATCGGCACGAACTAGTTCCGGAGCTTCTTCGAATGATTCCAATCTTTGCAGTTCTGGGGGCCAAAGAAGAGGCTGAGCGACTTTATGAGCGTTTGCTGTCCGTTTCTATGGGGCCGACTTGGTATAAGGAGGACCAGTTGGGTATCATGACTCAGGTTCTGGGGAGTATGGCTGTCAATATGGATTCAGTAGAGCGATTGCCGCAGATTGCGGGTTACCTTGAAAGAGCCTCAGGCGAAATGACCTTTCAGCGCTACGTCCGGTCAGAAAAGTCAGCACTTATTGGACAGATAGCTCGCCATGGTAAATATCGCGCCGCGTTGGCATATTTTCGACGACAGTGTTGTGGATCAACAGATGAACTATGGGCCGAGGCGAATTATGGTCCAATCGACAAGGTTGGGCCGTTGAAAGGGAGCAGGTTCCCAGGCGGAGCTCTTGATGATCAGGCTGCCATCTTGTCTTTGGTGCGGCACCCTGGAACTGTCTCATGGGCTTTACGCTGGGCGGTGCTGGAAATATTCCAATGTGGAGACAGTCGTCACCTTACAAACTACGCTGAAGCTTTCGCAAGGATTGCGAACGAGGTAGGAGCCTTGCCCGAATTAGTTCGGCGTGCCACGATTATCTTAAAAGCAGAAACTCCTAGTGACCAACAATCATCGTTTGCATCAGCCTTCCGACATGAATTGACCCCCGAACTTCATCCGGCTTTCTCAATGGTTCTGGATGGTTTGCCAACGCTCAGACAATCCGAGCCTATCAAGCCAGTCGAGCCGTCGGTTGATTCCGAAATTGACCATGATGCGGACAAAGGACTTTTCCAACCTGGGATTTTTGGGCAGCAAAAGGCTCTTCGAGACGCCGACAAGGTTCTTGAGGAGGCCGAAAAGGAGTTGGCTCTAGGTAATAGTAAGCAAGCGAAGATTCAGGCCGTAAAGGTGTTGAAGACTGCGCAGGAAGGAGGTTGGCGCATCTGGGGCAATCTCTCTGATGGTGCTCGTCGGGCCGAAGAGATACTGGTTAAGGATCAATTGAACGCTGCTGACGTGATTCGCTACTACGCTCCTTTGATCGAGGCTGAATGCTACGTGTCCAAGTGGATACCTGCTCAGCACCTTGTTGAAAAAGTCGGACCTCTACTCAATGAGGTAGAAAGCCAGAAACTGCTTGATGCTGTGATTGACCACGTCCGTCTCGTAGTTGGAGACGCCACGGCGGAAATAGCGAGTTTCGATTTTCTAGCTGATGATAACCAAGAAGCAGCTTCAGATTTAGAGTTCTTCCGATTTATCGTTTGGCTGTGCGGCCACCCCCAGTGGCTTCGACGTGAGCGAGCAGCAGCAATGTTACTTTGGCTCGTCGAGCAGGTTCCCGGATTGTTTGACGAGGCTGCGGCCACGGCCTTCTCAATGGACGAAGGGTATGGTCCAGATGTGCTCTGTGGTGTGCTAGATGGCGTTTCGGCTCGCGACCCAGTGGCACTGTGGGACAAAATTACAGGCGTGCTTGATCTTGTCACGATCACGCAGCAGCTGCGACACGTCTCGCGAATGGCCGTCTTGGAGCGTTTGGCTAAGCGTGCAGAGAAAGTGGGTTCGTTGTCGGCGAAGGTAGCGATGGATTCAATAGCGGAGGCGTTCCCACGGAAACGAGGAACTGGCGATAGTCCAAAGCTTCCGATCTGGGCTGGGTCATTAGCTCCAGAGTGGCGGCGGATCGTGAAGCTTCTCGATTCTGAATCTGTGGCGGCTTGGCAGAAGGAGTTGGAGCAGATTTGTTCTCCGTTGAGCATTACAGATGCTCTGACACTTGAGACCGCAGTCGCATCCACGTTTAGGGAAGGCTATAACCGACCGTTAAGTCGCTGGGATTCCAAATTGCGCCACAGCATCAACGTAGCCTTGTGGCAACATGTCTCAAAGGTCGGCGCAAGGGAGGTAGAGGCAGCACTCAGACCGTATAATCCAAGTCATCCTGAGCGAACAGTACAAGGGGTGAGCAATCCCTTCACCGATCAATTGATGGCTGCAATCAACTCTGGTGACTATTCCGCCGTGCTAGGTTCTAATGCGACAGTGTTGCTCAATTATCACGATATGGCCGTTAAACCGACTGAAGATGGAGCATTTCGCGTCGAAGTGCTGTGCCTACTTCAACCAATTTCAATCCAGCGAGGCTCCTTTGGTCCGCAACTTGACCAGTCCTTTCGGTCGTCCGAGTTACCCGTGACTTCGACTGTCAGGATGCCATTTGAAACTTGCTGCCGCTTAGAACCTGAAGTTGTATTTTTTGGACCGTATACCTCGGCTACTCCGGTGCCCTTCTTTAAGGACCTCGTTGGGGCGAAGGACGAAGATTTTGTCAGGCAAAACTGGCGATATGGTCGTCGAAACAACGTTCGAGGTTTTGGACAACCCGATAGGGGCGGCTGCTTGCTATCGGTCCCCCGATCTGCCTTGAAGATTCCCTCCGGTTTCAAGCTTGCGTGGATCGTTTGGCTCGACGACAAAGTCGTGACTGTTGTCGATGAGCTCAACAACCAGCTGATATAGACCATGAATAGCATGAACACACCCAGAACCCGGGCGGAATTTGAACGAAACTTCAATTTGCTCCATCGGCAAATCACAGACGGAAAATTTTTCGTGCAAGAGGGACTGACTCGTTCAATTGCTGGCATTGCCAGAGTGCGATTTCTCCCGAACGGGCGGACGGACTTTTTGAGTGTCGATGAGAGCGCCCGGTTACAAGCTAACATGATGGATCAGTTCAGCGAAGATTCCTTTCAGGAGGTGGCTCAGGGACGTAAGGAAAATCTAGACGTGCCAGCACATGACAATGAATGAAATATTCTCGGTCCAGCATAGGGTGCGATGCCGACGGGGAAAATATTAAATAGGTAACTATGAGTAGCATGAATACACCCAGAACCCGGGCAGAATTTGAACGAAATTTTGATCTGTTGCACAGCCAGTTGGAGGAAGGAAGAATGCAGTTTCCGATCGATTATCCGATGGATAGCCTTATGAGGGTTCGGTATCTGCCAAATGGGCGGATTGACTTTCTCAGCGTGGATGAAATGGCACGTCTTAATGCTAATACCTCAGGCCACTTTACTGAAGAATTTTTGGAAGAGCTAATGGAGCATGAAGGCCACCGGGCGTCTCACGTCGACTCAGATTCCTAGAAGGATTCATGACCGGGTAGAAGGCTTATTGTTGGATGGGTATTCTCTGCCAACACGATGTCCATGTTGGGCCATATTCCACGCGATTAGGCATAAGGTAGAAATGATTAAGAATCACACCTGTACAGCTAAGTGTTTTTGGCCCTAATAAATATGATGAGACAAAATATATATTACTTTAGTGGACGTGGACAGGAGGGAGACGATTCTGATGATTACAATTTTATCAACTGCATAGGAGTTACTGTGTTTGCGATCATACATACTATCGGCGGCAGAGACTTTATTCATGGCTATTGTAGAGAGGTTTACATAGATCGTTGGGAGTTACAATGTGTCGACCCATTTGTTCGTTGTTCGGATTCCACGCTTGAAGAATCATGTGCAGTTTCCATGGGGCGAGACCAATTTATTTACAAACCGACGAAGCTAAAATTAGTGGTCGAGCAGGATTGGATGCGCAGACAGATTTTTTAGTAGACCGCAGTACAGTAAAAACACTATGAGCCATATACGACAATGGGTTGTTTAAACGACGCGATTTTAAGGGTCTCGTTCCCACTTTTGTTCCCAAAATGGGATATTTCGTTCTGGAGACGATGCTTTAAAAACAGGAAACCCGCTATGCCGTAAGGCATAGCGGGTTATAAAGTACGCAGACTGGGATTCGAACCCAGGACCAATTGGTTAAAAGCCAACTGCTCTACCAACTGAGCTACCTGCGCTTTGATTGGGTTTTGTTTGCTCTGCGGGTTGAGCCGCTCGGCGGCGGCAATCTACTTATTTTTCGTCAGATGACAAGATGTTTTTTATGTTTTTTTGAGTTTTTTTCGAGGGGCGTTTTTTATGCCTCGGAGGCATGGCTCTTGACTTAAAGAATGAGCCGTTGAGGTCAGCTCTGCAGTGGTCGGGTAATGCGCTCTATATCAATTAGAAAGAATGAACTCTGGAGGGGTGGCTCAGAAAAATCAGCCCGATTGATCCGTTGATGAGTCGATTATAAGTCCCGAATGGATCGTAGTGCAGAAAGAGCGGCGATCGCTTCT
>Ga0256845_1003488_pt1 | contig 10645 bp, 9 predicted proteins | sample RiftiametaG_FD_189101 | JGI IMG/M metagenome (GOLD analysis project Ga0256845, IMG submission 189101) | Tube worm associated microbial communities from hydrothermal vent at the East Pacific Rise, Pacific Ocean - Riftia | ecosystem: Host-associated > Annelida > Integument > Unclassified ... | reverse complement strand
CTCTGCGGCCGTCCCCAAGGGGCTCGCCTCCGGTTTCCCCTTGGGGACGGCCGTGGAGAGCGGGCCCATTCTCCAGTGACTTCCGACGGATCAGTCACCCCGTCCCGAAGGGCGATCACTTGCCCCATCCCGTGACACTCCAGCGGAGGATCCCGCCCTCTGCCCTTCTTTTCGCCCGAGAGAGAACCCAACGACCAAAGGCTGCAGCCCTCCCACGCTCCCAATTGCCCCGAAACTGGTCGAATCCATGCACAAAATCCCGTTTCGGCATAATCAAAGAACCCAAAGAGCGAAATTAGCCACGATTGTTCCTGAGTTCTCGACCCTCAAAAACAATGACTGACCATTGGTCGAAACAAAGACTTTGCAATGGAATTACCCGCAATGACTGCTTCGCCGAGCGCGTGGCATGCGCAAAGACCCAACCATCAGGAGCCACCCATGCCGAACCAATTTCGAGCCAGCGCTCGAGAGTGAAGACCGCCCGCGCACTAACCACATCAAAACTACCCAGCTCGGGTACCTGCCCGTGACCGAGCTCTCCGACCGAGCGCCATCTCTTCTGATCGATGTGGCCGCGGAGCACCCGACCCGGACGCTTGATCTGAGCCAACGCCACCTCCAAAAAACTCGCCCGCCGCTCACGAGGCTCGACCAAGGTCAACTCAACCTCGAGCAACGCAGCGACCACGAGCCCAGGAAAGCCCGCCCCAGAGCCAACATCGAGCCATCGCGCCCCATCCGCGAGGCCCAGTCGCTGCGCGAGTTCCACAGCCAAAACCGCCTCGAGTACATGTGGCGCCAAATCCTCGACAGTCTTTGCCGAGGTCAAGTTCATCACCCGACCGTAGCGAAGCCAGAGTTCGGCTAGCTTTTCGAGGCGCAACCACGCCGATCGATCCAGCTCCCGAACGCCCACTCCGACGAGCAAGGGCGAGAGAAAGACCTCGAGTTCGCCGCTCACAGGGACCCTCTTGATGTTGCAAAGCGCATGGCCGAGCAGTCTACTCTAGGCCGTGCGATCACAGATCGAGACACGGATCGCCGACCGCCTCGCGGACCTCGAACACGCCGGACTCGGGCGTCGAATGCCGGCGATCCGAGAGCGATGCGGTACCGGCTATCTCCTCGATAACCGCCGCGTAGTAGGCTTTTGCAGCAATGACTACCTCGGTTTTGCGGGCGAAAATCTCGGCGACCCACGCCCCTCCGCGAGCCCCCCAGGTAGCGGTGCATCCCGGCTCATCTGTGGCGACCTTCCGCAGCTCCGTGCCCTCGAAGCCGAACTCGCAGACCATGTCGGCTGCGAAGCGGTGCTCCTCTTCCCGTCAGGTTTTCAGGTGAACACCAGCGTGCCGGCTGCGCTCATCGAAGCCCACGACCGTGTCTCCAGCGATCGTCTCAACCACGCGAGCCTGATCGACGGCCTCCGCCTCAGCTCTGTCAAGGTTGAGATCCTCGAGCACCTCAAGCCTCCTGTGCCTTCGAGCCTCTTGAGCCGCGATGCCCAAGGACGAGGACAAGAACAAAAACGAGAAAACGCAGCAGTCGATTGGTGGTTTAGCGAGTCGATCTTCTCCATGGAAGGCGACATGATCGACCTCGATGCTGCACGCGCGCACAACGAGCGCGGCGGAGCGCTCTACCTCGACGAGGCCCACTCCTTTGGGATCTTTGGCTCGGGATCAACCCTCGCGCGACAACACAGACTGCGTCCAGATGTTGTGGTTGGCACACTCGGCAAGGCGCTCGGATGTGCGGGAGCATTTGTCGCGACGTCGTCGCTGATCGCCCGTTGGCTCCGTGGACGAGCGCGCTCCTTCGTCTTCAGCACCGGTTTTTCGCCGCTGCTCGCCGAGCGAATCCGTAGCCACCTGGCGGCTCTCCGCGGTGAACTCGGCGAACAAAGGCGCGCTCGCCTCAGCGACAACACCCGGCTCTTGGAGGATCTCCTCGGCTTTGATCGACGCACCGAAAGATCGCCGATCTTTCCGCTCATGATCGGCGACAACCAGTCCGCCGTCGCGATCGCCCAGGCGCTCTTGCATCGGGGTTGGCACATCCAAGCGATACGCCCGCCAACGGTGCCCGCTGACAGTGCCCGCCTCCGGCTCACGGTTTCTGCGCTGCACACACCCGCCGAGATCAGGGCCATGGTCGCCGATCTGCGTGACATCTTCGCCGACTTCGGGATCCCGTTTATCCCTAGCCCCTAGCCTAGCCCCTACTTACCGATGCAGAAGCGGCTAAAAATCCGCCCGAGAACCTGCTCGCCGACTGCGCCCAACGCTGAGCGACCGGTCACCTCTGCCAAGCGTCGCTCAGCCACCGCGAGTTGAAAAGCGACGACTTCAATACCGCGGCGATGGCGAAGAAGCTCGCCCGTCTCGACCAGTGCGAGCATCGCCTCCTCCGCACATTCGCGGTGCCGCGCGAGGCCGATCCAAGGCTGCTGATCGCCGCCGCCGATCCACTCCTGAAGGCGCCGGCGAAGCGTGTTCAAGCTCGCCGGATCCGTGGTCGAGACGCCGATCCACTCCGGTCTTTGAAGGCCGAGATCACGCTTGCTCTCGATCCTAAGCGCGCTCTGTCCCACTTCATCCGGAGGAGCTGTATCTGAAAAACTATCGGCGGCCTCAACCCAGAGAACTAAATCACCGCCACACATCTGCTCGTGACTCAGGGCGATGCCTGCACCCTCGATCGTGCCGTCAATGCCCTCGCGGAGCCCCGCGGTGTCCACCAGCAGCACCGAGTAGGCCCCCAGTTTGAGTTCCGCCTCGACGTAATCTCGAGTCGTGCCCGGGGCCGCGTTGACGATCGATCGCGTGCGGCCGAGCAACGCATTAAAGAGCGAACTCTTGCCGGCATTTGGCGGCCCTGCGAGCACGATGCGTACCCTCTCGCGAGCGCGTCGGCCGTACTCAAAGCGCCGGAGCCAATCGCTAAGCGTCGCCACAAACTCGCCCACTTCGCCTGCCCACCGCAGCTCGTCGGCATCCTCGACATCCTCTGCAAAATCGAGGTTTGCCTCGACCTCGGTTCGCAGATCCCCAACACCCACGCGCAAGTCCTCGACGCTCGCGCCCAGTTCACCAGCGACCAACCGCCGTGCCTGCAGGACGGCGCTCTCGGTCTGGGCTGCGATGAGCGCTGCGATGCCCTCTGCCTGGTCGAGACTCAGACGACCGTTGGCGAAGGCCCGACGCGAAAAATCACCAGGACCCGCCGCCCTCGCCCCGGATGCGAGAAAGCAGGCGACGATCGACGCGACATTGCGCTCACCGCCGTGCACGTGAAACTCGACGACATCTTCGCCCGTGAACGAACGTGGCCCGGGCATTTGCACGACCAGGGCGTCCTCAGCAAAACCCGACGTCTCGCCCAGAGCGCTCTCCTTCGAGAGCCTCAAGGCCCGCCGCGCGAGCTTACGCGGTGACGGCAACGAGCCGACCCTGCGACGGGCGATCGCCAACGCATCGGGACCACTCAGACGAATGATCGCAACGCCTCCGTCGGCGCTCCCGGTAGCAACGCCGACGATCGTCGCCGACGAGTTCACGCCTGAGCTTGTGATCCCCGACCTTGATCGGGGAAAACAACGACGTGACGGTAGCGCCCTTCGCCCTCGGACTCGGTGCGCACGCCGTCGATCTCGGTCAACGTCATGTGCACGACCCGGCGCTCCATCGCCGACATCGGCTCAAAGTGATAGGGCTTGCCGGAGTCGAGCACCCGGGTGCCGATGCCCTGGGCGAGGTCACGAAGCGCCCTCTCGCGGCGCACTCGATAACCCCCGACATCGAGGGTGATGCGCATGCGCTCGAACTTCTCGGCCTGCAAAACCCGAAGGGTCAGGTACTGCAGCGAGTCGAGGGTCGCGCCGTGCCGGCCGATCAATAGACCGCCGTCATCATCACTGGTGTTGAGGTCACAGTGGAGGCCGTCCTCCTCGATATCGATGTCGACCTCGACTTCTACGCCGAGGAGTCCGAGCACCGACTCGAGGAATACGCGGACCACTGGTACCGCCTTGGCAAAGCGCTCATCTGCGCTCATCTGCTCCTGTTTCTCCGTGGGATCGCTCATCGTCAAACCTTCCAAAAATCAGGGCTCACTTCGCCTTGGCGACGGCCGTCTTACCAGTCCGAAACTGGATGACCGTCTGGACCAGCGAGAGGAGGATATTAGCGAAGATGTAGACGCCCAGGCCCGAGGGCAGGAAGAGCATCATCACCGTGAAGATGATGGGCATCAGCCACATCATCAGTTTCGCCTGTTGGTTGTCCCCAGTCGGCGTCGGCTGAATCCGTGTCTGGAGGAACATCAGGGCGCCGATACCGAGCGGCAGGATGTAGTAGGGATCCTGCACCGTGAGGTCGGGCAGCCACAGGAAGGGCACCCGGAAGAGCTCGACGGCGGTCGCGAGCATCGCGTAAAGGGCGATCCAGATCGGCAGCTGGAAGACCATCGGCAGACAACCAGCGAGCGGGTTGACCCCGGAGCGGGCGAAGAGCGCCTGCATCTCTTGGGCCTGGCGGGTCTTGTCGTCGCCGTACTTCGTCTTGATGCTCTCGATCTCGGGCTGGATCTCTTTCATCCGCTTCATCGAGTTCATCTGCTTGAGCGTCAGCGGCAGGGTCACCGCTTTGATCACGACGGTCAGCAGCAGGATCGACACCCCCCAGATCCCGGTCAGACCGTAGAACCAGTGGAGGAGGCGAAGCATCAGCTTGCCGAGGAAGGAGGAGAGACCGCCAAACCAGCCCCAATCGATCGCGTCCTCGAGGTTCACACCGCCGACAACGCTGTGCGAAGTCAGGCGCTCGAGCTCTTTGGTGCCGAAGTAGAGGCCGTACTCGTAGCCGCGGGTCTCACCCGGGCTCAGGGTGCGGGCCTTGGAGTAGAGGTTCGCCACAAGTACATCGAGGGCACTGTTGGTCGTGATCTCGCAGAGCTGACCGGCCTCGCTCGGGATCATCGCCCAGAGGAAGTACTTGGTGTCGAGTCCAGCCCAGCTGATCGCGCCGCGGATGCGCTCGGCATTCTCCTCGACGTCGTCGATATCAAAATCCTCGACGTCCTCGCTCGTGGCGCAGAGACCACGGTGCACGTTGTACTGGCTTTTTTCGGAGCCTTCGCCGAGGCGTGAGCGCAGCACCAAGCGGTGCTCTTGCGGCTTGTCGCTTGTATTTGTGACCTTGACCGTGAAGCGCCCCTCGAAGTCCTCGAGCAGCACCAGCGAGGTTTTGACCTCGACGCCGGCCTCGGCATAGCGAAGGTTCCAGGTCCGCTTGTCGCCGGTATCAACGACCTCCCAGACCGCGTTGCGCGGGATCTTGAAGTCGGTGCGCTCAGCGTCAAAGACGACCGCCAAGCTCGCCTGGCCGGCGAGATCGAGGAAGTCCAAGCCCTTGCCGTCGGCCCCCAAAAACTGCGGGCTCTGGAACTCCGCGCTGGTGACTGTGCCGGCGACGTTGGTGACGCCCAGGGCGATGAGCTCGCTCTGGAGGCGACCCTTGACCACCGAGGCGGCGTCGACCGGCGGCGCGTCGTCTTCCTCCTTGACGGTCTGCGGCGCGTCATCTTCGCGCTCGTCGCTGATCTGCTGTTGCGGCGCTTGCGAGTCAGCCGCGGGTAGCGGCGGCATGATCCAGGTCGAGTAGACGATCCAGATCAGAACACATATGGCGATCGCCAAGAGGGTGCGGCGGGAGCTATCCACTATTTAGCCGTTCTCGGGGGGCATGCGGTGCGGTGTGAGCCCGGCGGCTCCGTGCCCACGGGGAGGGGTGGTAGATCAACACCGCCCGATTGCCAAGGGTGGCAACGGCTGATCCGCCGGATCGTCAGCCAGCTTCCGCGCCAAAAACCGTGATGCTCGTAGCACTCACAGGAATAGGCCGAGCAACTCGGGTAGAAGCGGCACGAGGGGACGAGCATCGGCGAGATCAGGCGCTGATAGGCCCGTATCGCTGCGATCGCGAGCCATTTCAAGGTCGGCCCCCGGCTCCTAGCCGGCGAAGCAGGTCGTCAATTTGAGCGAGCACGTCGGAATAATGGATCGCCGAGGCCCCCCGTTTGGCAACCCAAACGATGTCGAGACCGGGCGCAAAGTCACGGCGCCGACGGCGAAAGCCCTCCCGGATCAGACGTTTAATCCGGTTTCGGGCGACCGCGTTGCCGATTTTTCGGGTCACGGTAACGCCAATTCGCGTCGGCGGCGGTTCCGCCAACGACTCGGGCAGGGAAGCCGTGCCACGCCGCGGACTTCGACCCTTGGTCACGAAGACCAGGAAGTTACGCAGGTGGATCTTCTTGCCCCGCCCCTGAACAAAGAGGAACTCCCGACGCTTCTTTAGGCGAAGGCTCGCCGGGAACCCCTGCGGTCTCATTTGCCGCCAGTGGTCACCGTGAGGCGTTTGCGGCCGCGACGGCGGCGAGCTTTGATGATCTTGCGACCGTTCTTGGTCGCCATCCGGGCGCGGTACCCATGGGTGCGGGCGCGGCTGAGATTGTGGGGCTGGTAGGTGCGCTTCATCGCTAAGTCCTTACTACTCGAATCGGAGGGGGTCTGTACGTGACCGATGTGCGGCCGCGCGACCCTCCAAAATTGGCCCGAACCGATACCAACGAGCGAGAAACCTGTCAACGTCCGCTCCAGCTCCAACTCCAGCTCCAAGTGGGACTCGACGCTCTCTAAGGCCCTCCGCGCACATCTGCCCGCAAGCGATCTCCTCGGTCCCGGGCAAAATAGTCTGCGATCCGCCGCTAAAACGGCTTTGGCTACAGAGCACTTCCTGAACACCAGGCGATCTCGGAAATCCGCTTTATGAGCGAGTCTCCGCGATCGATCCGGCGCAAGTCCGCTTGTCAAAGGGGCGTGCCCGCGGACGCCCCCGGAGACCTATCTCTGACCGCAATTTCGGGCCTCATCGCGCATCGCGCACTTTTCCGAGCGTGTATCGCGCGATGCCGAACCAGAAAAACACTTTTGATCTCCAAGCATTACGATTTCCCTTCGAGAGCGACTTGCCGGGCGCGAACGACCCCGAGTAGAACCCAGGACCCGGGCGCGGACCCGGAGATCGCCGCCGACGCCGATACGTCAGCGGCGCAGTACTGGCCCTCGAAGGAGTTGTCCACACCCGTGTACAGCTCCCCCGATGGGCCCTGAATCTCGTGTGTTCTCGTTGTTTTGTGGATGTCCACAGGGCTGGGAGAAGTTGTGGATGGAGGGTCATGAGCAACATCTGGAGTGAGGCACTTGAGGGACTCGAGCCGCGCTTGGGCGCCCAGACGTTTGATCTTTGGCTCCGGCCGATCGCCCTCGATAAGGTTGAGGACGATCGACTCCACCTGACCGCGCCGAACCGCTTTATGAAGGAGTGGTTTGAGAACCACTACCTAGGAGTGGTGCTCGACGAGATCCGTGCGCGCACTGAGCGCTCCTTTGAGGTCGAGATCGCGGTGGTCCCGGACACCGAGGAAAAACGGGCAACATCGGGCACTCGCCGGGCATGCCCGGCTCCGACGCCGACTTCGGCTTCGGAAGTTGTCCTCGAGACCCCAAGCCCCAGCAGCATCGGCGAGAGGGCGTCCCTCGACTCCCCGGCACCGCCCTCTCCCGCCCCCAGACGAGCCGAGCCGCCAAAGCTCTCGCAGCGCTATCGCTTCAAGAGTTTCATCCATGGCTCCTCCAACGATCTCGCCGCCTCCGCAGCGTGGGCGGTCGCCCAGGCCCCCGGCCAGCGCTTCAACCCGCTGTTCATCTACGGCGGGGTCGGCCTCGGCAAAACCCACCTTTTGCACGCGATCGGCCACCACCTTCACGAGACCCGCCCTGAGCTCCGCATCGCCCTGCAGAGTGCAGAGCGCTTCATGAACGAGTTCATCACCGCCGTGCGCTCGAACTCCTTTGATGAGTTCCGCCGCCGTTACCGGGAGGACTGCGACGTGCTCCTGATCGACGACATCCAGTTCATCTCTGGACGCGATCGGACGATGGACGAGTTCTTCCACGTGTTCAACGCGCTCTACGAGGCCGGCAAGCAGATCGTCGTGACCGCAGATCGAGTGCCCGGCGACATGCAGGGCATGGAGGAACGCCTTACTTCGCGGCTCAACTGGGGGCTGGTTGCCGATGTAAAGGCCCCTGACCTGGAGACGCGAGTCGCGATCCTCCGCCAGAAAGCCGAGGAAGACGGCATCGACCTCAGCGACGAGGTCAGCCTGCACATCGCCGGTTTGATCCGCTCGAACGTGCGCGAACTCGAGGGCGCTCTGGTCCGCGTATCGACCTTCGCCTCCCTTAAGGGACTCGAGATCACCCCAGATTTTGCGACCTCGGTCCTCGGCGCACAGACCACTCAGCGGCAGCACGCTCCCCTCACGATCGAGACCATCCAAAAGCTCGTCGCCACCCACTTCGCGATCCGCATCGCTGACCTCAAGGGGCCGCGTCGCCACAAGGGCATCGCCAGGCCGCGAATGATCGCGATGTACCTCGCACGGGAACTCACTCCCGCGTCGTTCCCCGAGATAGGCCTGCGCTTTGGCGGCAAGGACCACTCGACGGTGATCAACGCATGTAAACGCATCCGAGCTCTGCAGGCGCTAGAGCCTGAACTCGCCGCCAACGTGCGGACCCTGCGGCAGCAGCTCTGCGCTGACCCGCTGGACTGATTTTTTGTCCTCAGAGTTACGGGCGCGAGCAACAACTCGGCCATGAGCAAGTAGCGGCGTCGCAAGGCCCGCGTGGCTCTCTCAAGCGACACCAGGCTTTGTCCTGGTGTCGCTTTTTCTATCGCCAGGTGTCCTTTGACACCGCCAAGCTTCTTCGCCTTGAGTGCGCCGTGCCCCCGTAGGAGCCGCCCGTTCTGAGCAACGATAGGCCCCAACAGAGGGGCGTATCGGTCCCGCATCGGCCATGATCTCCGCCCCGGCAGGTATCTCGCCCGGTCGATCGAGACCCGGCACGAAGCGCAAGCAGAGGCGGACCCAACACACACATCACAGGCCCCAACTATCGCGAGCCAGATCACAAACTCATCATCAAGTGTAGCCCCCACATGCCGCCGAAACTGCCGGCTAAAGACTCGTCAAACGCGCTCCACACTGTGTGAGGGCTTTACTGGTGATAACCTGCGGAGCGGAGAACCCGGCCCAAGCCTGTGGGTCTCTCACGGTCTTGTCCACTTCGCTTCAGATCCTCAAAAACTCAAAAAACCGATGGATTTCGCACGGATCTGCGGCACTATCCCCACTTCACAGACAGATCAAGATCACGAGTTAATTAAAAGAAATTTTAAAAATTCGGATCTGTCTTAAAAGACAATTTGTGAGCGCGTTTGTTAACCAACCAACGATTCGCAACCGCGTTCACCGCACACCTTGCCGCCACGATGAGGCCTCGATGAATTTCGAGATCGAACAGCCCAAGCTTCTCTCCGCTCTCTCTCTCGCCCAGACCGTCGCTGACAAGCGCAGCACGATGCCTGTTTTGGCCAATGTGCTCTTGCGTGCGACCACGGATGGCAAAATCATCTGCTCCGCGACCGACATGATGATCGCGTTGACCGAGAGCATCGAGGCCAAGATCGAGGACCCTGGGGTTCTCACCCTCGATGTGCGTCACCTGCACAGCATGATTCGCACCCTGCCTAGCAAGGCTATCCGGATCGTCGGTCTCGACAACCACTGGGCGCAGCTCACCGTCGGGCGCAGCGAATTCAAGTTCATGGGCATGCCGCCCACTGATTTTCCAGAACTCCCGGATCCGAAGGGTCTGACCTTCACCAAGGTCATGGGCCATGCCTTCGCCGACATGATTCAAAAGACCCAGTTCAGCGTTTCGACCGACGAGGCAAGGGTGAACCTCAACGGGGTTCTCTTCGAGTGCGACGGTGAATCTGCGACGATGGTCTCAACCGATGGCCACCGGCTGACAAAATACAGCGGGCCACTCACTGGCCCGAAGCTGGCGAAGGGCATCATCATCCCGCGCAAGGGCATCCTCGAGCTGCGCAAGGTCCTAGACCGCGTTGAGGGGGAGGTCGAACTCGCCGTCGACGCCCAACACATCTTCCTCCAAACCGAGAACCTGCTGCTCTCGGTGAAGCTCAACAACGTCACCTTTCCGCCCTATCAGCAGGTCATCCCCGGGCAGCACACACGCAGGGTCTCGGCCCTTCGCGAGGAGCTCATCGACGTGCTGCGACGGGCCGAGGTGATGGCGCCCGAAAAAACCGCTACCGTTCGGGTTGAACTAGGGGAGCATCGTCTGACCCTGACCGCGGACAACCCCGATCGCGGCGTGGCTCGCCAGGAGATCGAGATCGAGTACGACGGCGAGCCGCTGACCGCTGGGTTTAATGCTCGCTATCTGATCGAGGTGCTCGAGGCGATCAACACCGACAAGGTCTATCTCGATTTTCAAGGGGAGCTCGATCCGTGCGTCGTGCGTCCGGTGGAGGGCTCTGACTTCCTCGGTGTTGTCATGCCGATGCGGATCTGAGCCTGGGCTTGAGCCTTGGAGATCCAACACCTCAGCGTTCACGACTTCCGCAATTTCGCGAGCGGAGAACTCGAGCTCGGACCCCGATTTACGGTTCTCTACGGTGAAAATGGGGCGGGCAAGACCAAC
>Ga0256845_1003487_pt1 | contig 10646 bp, 11 predicted proteins | sample RiftiametaG_FD_189101 | JGI IMG/M metagenome (GOLD analysis project Ga0256845, IMG submission 189101) | Tube worm associated microbial communities from hydrothermal vent at the East Pacific Rise, Pacific Ocean - Riftia | ecosystem: Host-associated > Annelida > Integument > Unclassified ... | reverse complement strand
ATTATCCATTGCAACTTCTGCTTTCGCAAGTGGTGTAGAACAACGAGGACAATACATAAGAATTTTTTCACCTTCATAGATATATCCTTTTTCAAATAGTTGTTTAAATGCCCACCAAACACTTTCTATATATTCATTGTCCATAGTTTTATAACTATTTTCCATATCGACCCATCTTCCAAGTCTATTTATTACATTTTTCCAATCATCAGTATAACCTAGAACTTTGCTCCTACAATATTTATTAAATTTATCAACTCCCATTTTTTCAATTTCATCTTTTGAGTTTATCCCAAGTCCTTTTTCTGCAATATGTTCAACTGGAAGTCCATGACAATCCCAACCCCAAACTCTCCGAACATATCTTTCATTCATTGTCCAAAATCTACCATAGATATCCTTTATCACAGAACCGAGTAAATGTCCATAATGAGGCATACCTGTGGCAAAAGGGGGTCCATCAGAGAATACAAATGCTTTCTTATCTTTTGTTTGCTCAAGTGATTTTTCAAAAATTTTATTTTCATTCCAAAAATTTAGAATTTCTTTTTCTTTTTCATTAACAGTTTGTCTTTTTTCAGTCATAATTTTAAATTGAGATCTTAGTTTTTATTTGTTTTGTTTTATAATTTCTCTAAATATTCTTTTTCTATCTCTTGAAGTTTAGAGGGGATTATAAAACAAAATGGAGATTTTATTTCTTTTATTTTATCAATTGATTCATAGATTATTTGAGAATTTTTAGTTCCAAGATTTTTACAAATAATGATTTTATTTAGATTTAGATTAAATTCTTTTGAAGCAATTTTTAATTGTTCAATTGCTTTTTTAATGGGTAGTGAGATATCAATTAGCAAGAGTGAATGAGCATTGATTGATTGATTTTGAATGATGTATTCCATAAAAGAATGAGGTTTCCAAGTATCTGTCCAAGTTGGCATTGAAGATATTTTTCCAAACTTATAAGGTTGTAGTCCAGTTTCAGCAATTGCTGTTAGAATTGAAGCATTATGGTAAATTTTAAATTTTAAATTTTCTTTTTTACAAGCAAGTAATAATTGTGTATGTGTTGTTGCAGATAATGAATCTCCGTAAACTAGTAAGGAGATATTTTTATTTTTTGCTTTTATTATTACAGATTCATTTTCTACTTCTTCCCTGTTTAGTGGTTGAATCTTAATTTTGAGATTTTTTTCTAATTCGCTAAAAGAGTAAGGAAAATCAACAGTATAATTTTCGATATAGACTTCTTCAGAGTTTTTTATAGCTTCCAATGCTTCAAGAGTTATTGATTTTTCATTTAACCCAAGACCTATTAAATTAAATACCATTCTTAGAATAGTTTTTGAGGGTTTTTAGTAGTTTTGGTTATAACTTTTAATTATTTTTTCCAAAATAAAATTAGAAGTGTAATAAAAAGTAATGTTTTAGCAATTATAATATTTATAAAATAGAAGATTAAAATGCTTATTGAAGTTATTAAAATAATTGTCGGAAAGTATTGTTTTTTACAGTAAATTTTTTTTTCATCTTTTGTCAGACTTTTTGCAAAAATTCCTAAAGGAATTGCACAGAGAATCAAGATTAGAGATATAATTTGCATAAAGTTTATTAGGTGTTTAAGATTATAAGTCTTATGGATGTTGTGAAAAAAATATTAAGTGGAAAATTATTTATTTACCCTACAGATACAATTTATGGTCTTGGTTGTAACGCTTTAGATGTTCCAGCGGTTCAAAAATTAAAAGATTTGAAAAGAAGAGACAAAAATAAGCCATTAAGTGTTATAGCACCTTCGATAAAATGGATAGAAGAAAATCTTATTGTCGATGTTGATTTATCAAAGTATCTTCCAGGACAATATACCTTAATTCTTAGGAAAAAGAAAAGAAATTTTTTAAATCATGTTGCTAAGGGTGATACTTTGGGGGTAAGAATTCCCAATTGTGATTTTTTTAAGAGTATTCAATTAGCTAAAGTTCCATTTATTACTACATCAGTTAATCTTTCTGGAGAATCATTTGCAGTTTCAACAAGTTTAATTGATGAGTTTATTAAAAGCCAGGTAGATGAGATTATTGATGGTGGTGTTTTGAATGGAAGACCTTCAACTTTGATTTTCAATGGAAAAGAGATTAAAAGGTGATTAGCAAAATAATAAAAACTATGCTTTTTTTCTTCCAACCCGAATGATAGGAGAGATAAGCATACGTCCTTCGGACAAATAGCTTTTTGTTTTAGACAAAAATAGAAAAACTACTTATTTTCGAATGTCAAGAAAAATGTAAAGACTTTTAATCTACAACTTATCAGATCAATGAAAACTTACAAAATGCTTTGCACTTTGTCTAACGAAGGATAAAATGTTCACAAAGCTCACCAAAATTTTTCATTGATTAGTGAGTTTTAAATAAAGATAATAAAAATAAAAAAGAAATTAGATTTATAATCTAACCCTAAGACCACCTTGTGTTTTTCTAGCAATTTCTTCACATGCTTGTAAAACTTCGCTTTCATATACAAGAACGTCAAGAGCAGAAGATTCTATACCTCCATAGGCGATATTTCTCTTGTCATGTGTTTTAGTTACTTGTGTTTTTATAAGTCCGAAAAGACTTTTTTTGATAGTTCTTTCTGGTTGGTCTAGTTTTGTTTTCTGAATTAAATGGTAACCTTTCAATTCAGGAGCATATAAAGGCATTAATATGCCAATATCCCTATTTTCAAAATAGGGTCTTACTTCTAATCCCTGATATGCAGGTTCTAGACTTTCTTTCAGAACATCCATTACAGCTTTCATAGCAGTAGTTTTATTCCTTATTTGTGGAAATCTCTCTACAAGATCTGCATTTGTTATTTGTGTTTTGTTCATTCTATTTGTCCTCCTTGCAAAAGTAGAAAAGAAATTCCATTTATAAATCTTTCTATTTTTAGTCATTTAATAGTGGTAAAGAGTATTCAAACTCCTCATTTTTTTGCAATGCATTGGAGACTCTCACTTCGTTAGGGTAAAGCAACAATAGTTAACAGAAAATCCTTACAGAATTTTCCCAAATTTTTTTTACAAAAAACTCTGGAAGTCATTACATTCCGCTTGTGTTTTTCAACTTTGATTTTCAATGGAAAAGAGATTAAAAGGTGATTAGCAAAATAATAAAAACTATGCTTTTCTTTGTTATATATGGAGTTTGTAGATGTTCATGCACATGTTGAAAGTTCGCGTTTTGAGGGTGATTTGAAAGATGTTTTAACTAGGGCAAAAGAGAAAGGTGTAAGTTTTATAATCAATTCAGGGGTCAATCCTGAAACAAATAGAAAAACTTTAGAACTTAGTAAGAAGTATTCTTTAATAAAAGCTAGTTTTGGGTTGTACCCAATAGATTCAATTATAGAACTTGTTGGACAGTTAGATGATGATGTTTCAAGAGTTATTAAACCTTTTTCAGTAGATAAAGAGATTAAATGGATAGAAGAACATTCAAAAGACTGTGTTGCAATTGGAGAAGTTGGTTTAGATTATCAGATTGCTCCAGATTTTAAAGAAGAACAAAAAGCAGTTTTTTTAAAAAGTATAGAACTTGCTAAAAAGATAAATAAACCAATAGTGATTCATTCTAGAAAAGCAGAGGCTGATGCTATTAAAATTTTAAAAGAAAATAATTTAAGGAAAGTTATAATGCATTGTTTTAATGGGAAAAAATCTTTAATTAGAGAAGGTGTTGAAGCTGGTTTTTATTTTTCTGTTCCTCCAGTGATTACTCGATTACAACATTTTGAAATGTTGGTAGATTTAGTTCCTCTTGAACAATTATTGACAGAAACAGATTCGCCTTATTTATCACCAATAGCAGGAGTTAGAAATGAACCTGCAAATGTTACAATTACAGTCAAGAGGATTGCAGAAATTAAGAATTTAACTGAAAAAGAAGTTGCTAAACAAATTTATAAGAATTCTGTGGAGTTATTCGATTTATGTTAGAAGGATATTTATTTGCTTTTGGTTCTGCAATTTTTTCTGCTTTTGCTGCAATTCTCGAGAAGAAGATTTTATTTAAGGATAAAGCTTTATCTTTTTCTTTTCTTTTAGGTTTTTTTAATTTTATTATCTCAATCCCTTTTTTCTTTTTTATAGATTATCATTCATTAACATTAATTAGTCTTTTTGTGTTGTTCTTTAAAAGTTTTTTAGGTGCAATTTCTTTTGTGTGTGTTATGCTCGCAATTAAAGATTTAGAGATTAGCAAAGCTTTACCAATGTTGATTCTTACTCCTGGATTAGTTGCAGTTTTTGCATTTCTTATTCTTGGAGATGTTTTATCTTTTTTTGAAATTATTGGAATTTTATTTTTACTAATAGGGACGTATGTTTTGCAATTAGGTGGAAAACTGGATTTTTTAACTCCCGTAAAAAAACTATTTAGTTCAAAAGGAAATAAGTACATTTTTATCGCACTTTTTTTATTTACTACTACTTCAATTCTTGATAAAGCATTATTAAGTAAATTTAAAATTCAAGTAAATGCTTTTTTTGCATTTCAACATCTTTTTTTAGCAATTATCTTTTTAGTAATAGTTTTAGTTTCTAAAGATTACTCTGAAATAAAAAAAACTATTAAATATTCTTGGAGAGCCATATTCATTCTATCTTTTATTACATTATCTTATCGTTATTTACAAATTTTAGCAGTTAAATTAATTCCAGTAGCTTTGGTGTTGTCTATAAAGAGGCTGTCTGTTTTTTTCGCAATAATAATTGGTGGGAGAATTTTCAAAGATAAGAATTTATTTATTAGAATTTTAGCAACAATAGTTATGTTAATTGGGGCAATTTTAATTATTGTTTTGTAAATTTTAAATTTTTTGCTCTTTTTAGTAATCCTTTTCTATTTTCTGGAATACTTTTTCTTTTAGATTGTTTAAGATATTGTTTAAGAATTTTACTTTTTTTATCAATTGAAATTTTTTTTGTTGTATGAGGTCCACCAATACAACCACCATCACAGAATAAACAATCTACAAATTTGATTTTTGGGTCAGGATTTTTCATAAATTCCATTACATTAAGAATGCCATCTATAACTTTAATTTCCTTCTTTTTTAGTATTCTGTTGATTTGTGCAGTCTGAGAAAGTCCTCCAGAAAGTGGATAGATTTTTGTATAATCATTGTAGAATTTATCAAATGTTAGGTTTTTCTTTTTAAATTTCGGTTTTTTTATATTCTTTTCTTTGATAAGTTTTTTAAGTTGTTCAAAATCGATTACCCAGTCAATTGTTTTTGTTTTTGATGCTTCTATTTTTTTAAATTCACAAGGAGATAGGAAAGTTATTTCATGATTAGGATATTCTTTTTTACAGATTTTTGACATAGCAACAACAGGGCTGTCAATTTTTGCTAAATTTTTTTTAAGTTTGGGGAAGTTGTGAGAGATTGTATGGACTATTCCAGGACATGGAGAAGAGATTACTAATCTATTTGTTTTTTTTAATAGTTTATGGTATTCTTTATTTACTATTTTTGCTCCAAAGGTTATTTCAGTAACTTTATCAAATCCTAATTTTTTTAATTGATGAATTATGTCTGGAAATTTAAAATCTGTTAGAAATGCTGGAGCAAGCATTATTAACATTGGGGTTTTAGAATTTAATTTTTCCCCAATTAATGTTAAATTATTTTTATTCATTTATTATTTAGTTTCCTTTTTAGGAGTGGTCTTTTTTCAGTTAGTGTTGGTTTATTAGTTTGGTAAATTACTCCCAAAGGTATTTTTCCTTTTTTAGAGTTATAGTCATATTCATTTGCAAGTTTTTCTGCAATTTTTAAATTTTTGTTATCTTTTATTTTATACATTATTGAGTCTTTGTTGTTTATTTTTTTATTAAATATTAAGCAATCTTGCATAATTTCAATATATGAGAAACCTCGATGTTTAATTGCTTTTTCAATAATTTCAGCAGTATGTTTAATATCTTTAGCATTTGTTCTTGCTATAAATGTAGCATTACATGCTAAAGCTAACTTTATCGGATTTAATGGTTGATCCATTACTCCTCGTGGGTCTGCTTTTGAACTGTATCCTTGTTGGGAAGTTGCTGTTGGTTGTCCAGTAGTTAGTGAGAAGGCTTGATTATCATGTACTAATAGTGTCATATCAACATTGTATCTGAATGCAGGAATTAAATGGGAAATTCCTTCAGAATAAATTGCACCATCTCCGGTAAAAGATAAAACTTTTAGTTTTGGATTTCCAAGTTTTATTCCTATTGCTGTTGGAAGTGACCTTCCATGAAGTCCATAAATACCTGAAATATTCAGATAATCAAATATTTTTGAATTACATCCAATATCTGAAGCCATTGCAAAATCTGTTTGTTTATATTTCTTAGAATTAATAAGTTTGGATAGTGCAGTTTTTACACTTTCTAAAATCATATAATTTGGGCATCCAGGACACCAAGTCATTTCTTCATTTGTTCTTAATTTTTCTTTTGTTGTTTTTTTCATTTTAATCTTTTTTTAATTTCTGATTTTAATTCTTCTAAATAAAATGGTCTCCCATCATATTTTAAAATTCTATTTTTTTCAAGTATTGAAATTCCAGTTTTTTCTCTTAAGAGTCTTCCAAGTTGTCCAGTGCTATTCTGTTCTATTAAAATAATCTTTTTTGCTTTTTTCATTTCTGTTTTTATTTTATTAGACATTGGTTTTAGATAGATTACTTGAAGAAATTTGCAGTCAAGATTTTCAATTGCATCTAAAATTTGGTTTTTTGTTGAACCAAATCCTATAATTAAATTTTTTGAATTTTTTTTACCATGAATTTTTACCATCTCAAATTTTGCACATTCTTTCTTTATTTCTTTATATTTTTTAATTCTATTATCTGCATTTATTTTTGTTATTTTTGCATCTTCTGTTGTATTTCCATCTATTTTATGTTCATAAGATGAAGATTTTACAATAGTTTTTCCTGGAATGTTTCTATTTTGAGAAATTTTTATATTTTTATTTTCTTTTTTGTGAGAGGAATATTGGCTTTCTGCAAGATGTTTATCCGCTAAAATTATTGAAAGAGTATTAAATTTTTCAGTAAGATAAAAGGACTCATTTGTTTTTTCAATAGCTTCAATTGGGTCTCCTGGTGCGATTACAATTCTTGGAAATTCACCATGTCCCGCTCTTAACGCAATATCTACATCAGATTGTGTAGAATATGTCGGGACTCCAGAACCAGGTCCAGGTCTTGAGGCTAGATAAACTACTAAAGGGACTTCAGACATTCCCTGAAAACTTAATCCTTCAGTCATTAGGTCAAATCCTCCGCCTGCAGTTCCAATCATGGTTCTTGCACCTGCAAAACTCGATCCTAGTGCCATGTTTACAACTGCGATTTCATTTTCTGGTTGAAATACTACAAAGTTATTGTTAAACTGTTTGTTTGCCATTTCATGTAATACTCCTGTAGATGGAGTCATTGGATATGCAATATATCTATCTACTTTTGAGTTTATTGCACCTTTTGCTATTGCTTGTGAACCTGTTAAAATTGAAATTTTATTATTTAGTTTTTTTAGTTTAATATTCTCCTTTTGAGAATTATAACCCTCTTCAACGGCGTTTTTTGCTCCCTGATGTTGAAAGTTTTTTGTAACCTCTTTTAAGATTAATTTTTTTGGAATTCCAAGAATTTTAAGAAAAGCAGTTGCTTGAGCAATATTCAAATCTCTTCCCAATTTTTCAAAACCTTTTGGAGTAATTAACCAAGATTTAGTTTTTAGTTTTTCTTTATGTAATTTAATTGTTTTTTCATCCATAGCAATTAATACATCTATTTTTTTTTCTATCGAACCTATTTGTTTATCAGAAATTGTTAAAACATTAAAATTATGCCCTCCACGAATTAATGAAGGATAATCGCGATAATTGAAGATGTAATATCCAAAAGAATTTACAATTTCAGTTATTATCTCAGAAATTTTATTTATTCCTTGTCCTGCTCGACCACCTATTAAAATTGTATATTTCATTTATCCCTCCTAATATTTTAAGAATTTCAGTATTTATAAATTGTTTGTATCTTTTTTGTTTGAGAAAAATTAATTGTTTAATAATCTTGATCCATAGTTAATAATATTTTCCACACCTTCTATTTTGCTTAAAGTTCCATCTTCATTTTTAATAATTAATTTATTCCAACTAAATTTTTGGATATTTTTTTTAGAGATTATTACACCATAACATTTTCCTTCTAATGGTGTTTGTTTTTTTATTTTATTTTTTCTGAAGATATTTGTTTTATTTTTTATTTTTAGTGGTAAATTGATTCCAAGGTTATTTGGTTGGTTATTTCTTGTTTTTATCCAAAAATCATTGTGGTCTATTTCTAAATTTTCCTTTCCTAAAATAAAATTTTCTAAATTTTCTATCTCTTTTTTATCTCCAAGTTTTTCTATCTCTTTGTGAATTCTCTCATAAAATGATAAAAGGAATTCTTGAGTTGTTTGTTTACCTTCAATTGTTGAGATAACTTTTACCCTGTTTGTATAATTGTTTGAATATACAAGCCGATTATCTTTTTTAGATTTTCTGATTTCAATTTCAGTTGGATAATTCATTAAACTTTTGTTTTTTTGATTTTTTAAATATGCTCCAAGTAGTAGTGCAGTTGCAGATAATTGTTTTTCTGTAGGTATGTCATCACTCATTAGTTCCCACCTAGGATATCTTTCTCTTATTGCACATCCAATAGAAACAGGTGTTAAACCAAACATTTGAAATGGAACTATTAATGGTCTCATAAATTTTTTTCTATTTTCAGAGTTTTTTTCTTTTGAAGAATAAGGAGTTGTTAAATTCCAGTGAATACTATATCCAGTATGTTCTAAAGGAATTGTTTTTAGAATATTTTCTCTTGCAATCATTAAAGAATTCGTTAATCTTGTTGCAAAACCATAGTTTATTTCTATTGGTGGAGTCACTACTTCTATAACATCTCCATCAATATAATATGCGTTCCCAGTTTCAGTTCTTAAAACTTTTTTTTCTATTTGACTTAATTGGGTGGTTGTTATTTCTTTTTTTGAAGTATAATGTGTTTGGTTTTTTAATTTGGAAAAATAAATTTTTAATTCTTTTCCTTTAATTCTTTTTTGTTCATTTTTTCTAAAACTTGTTAGTTCATTTTCTATGGCAATATATTGTTTTTCATTCATTAGTTTTTTAATAATCTTTTCTTTAAAAAGTTATGTTCAGTGTCATTTTAGAGTAGTTTATTCTTTCTATTTTAGATTAGTTCATGGAAGTTACTTTTAGAAGAATTGGCGTTATGAGTGTTCCAAGAATATCAAGGATTGCAAAGATGCCTAAGGATTTAAAGTAAATTTCAGAGTCTATATCAAACCCATTAAGAACTAAAGTTATAAGCATAATTGTAACTATTGAAATAAATAATAAGGTAAGTGCTAATGAAAATTTAACATTTGTTTTTCTTGATTGTATTAAGAGTAGTAAAGAACTATGTGATATAGACATTGAAAGTATTATTGAAATAATTATCCATTTCCAAATATTTGTTAGATTTAATATTTCCCAAATAGTGCATGTGCTAATAATAAAACCTACTACTGCCATAATCATCCCAGTTTTTGAGAAAAAGAGGTATTTATTCTTGTAGTACAATGTGGAACTGCAAAGCCCCGTTAAGCTAAATCCCCCAATTGTTAAGGTTGTTAAAAGGAGTTTCATTTCTATTTCCCCAAACTTTCCAAATAGAAAAACCGAGATTCCAATTAAAGCACTTATAATTAAAGAAAAAATCATTGTGATTAAAAATATTTTTTTGAACTTGGTGTCTTCTTCCATAGATTTTATTAGGCTTTATTTATTTTTAAAACTATTGAATTTTAAGATTAATTTTTCTAAGGTGTCTTTTTAATTAATATATAAAAAAGAATATTGTGTATACAACTGCTGGAAGTATCCCAAGTATTAGTCCAAAATAGGCCATCTTTGTTGGTAGTTGTTTGTTTTGTTTTAAACTAGTAAAAATAGCTAAAAAAGAAAAGACTGAACCTATCCACCACATTAATAAAAATACCAGACCTATAATTCCAAAAACTACACTCATTATACCATATATCGTAGGGTTTATATTTTTATTTAAATTCTTTTCATTTTTTGTTCTAAGATATCCCATTAACATGCCAAGAAAAATTGCAGGAAGTGTACCAAGGTAAATAACTGCAAGAATTAAAAGAAAACCATACCCATCAGTAGCTACAGAGAGATCAAAAATAGTTAATCCAATTACTATTGCTAGAAAAATCCCAAGGCCTTTTAATCCACCTTTTAAGATATTCTTAATCTCCTTTTTAATTGGATAATTACTTGAATTGGTTTCTAGATTAGTTGATTGTTTTTTTGTCATAATTAAGAAAATTAATATTGAAATAAAATGAATTATACAAATTATGATAATATAATCTTGAGTGATCATCGCATAAAATTCATCATTTTGTAGGGTTATTTTAATTATCAAAAAAATTAATGAAATAAGTGCGAGCAAAGTCATTGTTATAATGAATTTATGGCGTTTAGAATAACTGTTTCCGTTTATTTTGTCAATTATAAATCCAATTGCAACTCCA
>Ga0256845_1003486_pt1 | contig 10646 bp, 9 predicted proteins | sample RiftiametaG_FD_189101 | JGI IMG/M metagenome (GOLD analysis project Ga0256845, IMG submission 189101) | Tube worm associated microbial communities from hydrothermal vent at the East Pacific Rise, Pacific Ocean - Riftia | ecosystem: Host-associated > Annelida > Integument > Unclassified ... | reverse complement strand
AACAATACCAGCTCCTGCATTAAATGATAATTTGTTATGTGACAGTGTAAATGTTCGTATAAGAATGTTAAGGTCCATCTTTCCATCATCTGATATATATCCCATCGAACCCGTATAAGCTCCACGCGGGTAATTTTCTAGTTCATCAATGATTTGCATACAACGAATTTTTGGGCAACCCGTAATGGTTCCACCAGGAAATGTGGCTTTGATGATGTCATAAAACGTGGTATCATTAGCCAATTCACCAATAACATTTGAGACGATGTGATGCACTTTAGTATAAGATTCAACCACCATGAATTCGTCCACTCTAACGGTTCCAATTTTACTGACTCTGCCCAAATCATTGCGTTCTAAATCAATTAACATGATATGTTCTGCTTGTTCTTTGGGATGATTGATTAGTTCGTCAATTAATTCCTGATCTTTAATTGGATCTTTATGCCTTGGGCGTGTGCCTGCTATCGGCCTAGATTCGATGATATCATTTTCTACTTTAATCAACCTCTCTGGAGAGGAACTAATAACCGAAAAATCTTTGCTGTGAAAAAAACCCGCAAACGGTGCTGGGTTATGGATAGATAAAGATGTGTAAAGTTCTAGTGCATCGATTTTATGATTTGATTTAACTTGCCAGTTTCGAGCTAAATTAACTTGGTAAACATCACCCTGTTTAATATAGGTCTTGGCTTTATCAACATTTTGGATATAAGTGTCCACATCATCAGTTTGTAATTGTAGCTGGTTTTTAAATCGAATTTTATAATTGACTTGTAGCTTGATTAACTTTTTAAGCTTTTTTATGCGTTTTTTGGAGTTAGCAACCAACCAATATTCATCTTTAATGTGATCAATGATGATGGCAGATTTACATCGAATGGCTAGAGCAAGGGGCTGTGCATTATCATGTTGAATATCTGTCAGTGTGTTTTCCCATGCGATAATGCTGGCATAACTAAGATAAACAAACCAACCAGAATGAAAAGGTAAATCATGAGTAGAATTATGATTTTCTACTTTCTTATCAATCTTGTTAAACAATTGAACCAATTGTTTTTGGTTGTAGGCTTTAATAGCTTTTTTTGACTTGGCAAATAATATACTATATCTGCCTGTTTTTTTATTCTTTGTGTTACTGGCAAGCAAAGCAGGAAACTTGTTTGGGTAACATCTGGCCAAACCAATCAAATCAGGTTTTAACTTGAGCTTAACTCTATAGGATTTACTCATTTATAAAATTTTTATAAATCAAAGAGATTGTAAGAGTAAATTTTTACTCTTACAACCTCTAATGTTATTATACTTTACGAAAAATAACGGTTGCATTGGTGCCACCAAAACCAAATGAATTTGACATGGCAACATTAACTGTGGCATCACGAGAAACATTGGCAATATAATCTAAATCACAACCCTCATCAGGGTTATCTAAATTAATGGTGCCTGGCAAGACACTGTCTTGCATTGCCAATAAACTAAAAATTGCTTCAACCCCGCCTGCAGCCCCCAACAAATGGCCTGTCATGGATTTTGTTGATCCAACTGGAGTTGTATAAGCATGTTTTCCCAGAGCTGTTTTAATTGCATCGGTTTCGCCTTTATCACCCAACGGTGTTGATGTTCCGTGAGCATTTATATAATCAATTTCATCGGTATTTATCTTAGCATCTTTCATCGCATTGACCATACAACGTGCTGCACCTTCGCCACCAGGTGGTGGTGAAGTGATATGAAAAGCATCTGAGCTCATTCCAAACCCAATGATTTCCCCATAAATTTTGGCTCCACGCGCTTTGGCATGTTCATACTCTTCAAGTACCAAAACACCTGCACCATCACCCAATACAAAACCATCTCGATCCTTATCCCAAGGTCGAGAGGCACGTGTTGGATCATCATTTCTAGTTGATAAAGCCTTAGCAGAAGCAAACCCTCCAATAGCAATGGGTGTGGTTGCGTATTCACACCCACCACAGACCATAACATCTGCATCGCCATAAGCTATGGTGCGGGCTCCCATACCAATATTGTGAGTGGCTGTTGAACAAGCTGAGACGACCGAAAAGCTAGGTCCTTTTATGCCATACATAATGGATAAATGTCCAGCCGCCATATTGATAATTGTACTGGGAACAAAAAAAGGTGAAATTCGCCTTGGTCCTTTTGCCATCCATGTTTCTGTGGTTTTTTGGATTCCATATATACCACCGATCCCAGCAGCTACATAGACTCCTATTCTTTCAGCATTTTCATCATTAATAGTTAAATTGGCATCATCTATGGCATCAACTCCTGCTGCAATTCCATACTGGATAAATGGATCCATCTTACGCGCATCTTTTTTCTTAATGTATTTTGCTACATCCAATTCACGCACTTCACCTGCAATGGTACAAGCAAAACCCGTAGCATCAAAATGGGTGAGCTGATCTATACCACTGATGCCTTCTTTTATGTTGTTCCATGCTGTATTTATTGAATTACCAACAGGAGACACTATACCCATACCTGTTACTACGACTCTTCGTTTACTCATGATATTTCATTTCCCAATAAAAAAAGCCGCGTAATTAATAATTAATTACGCAGCTTTTAAAATTAAAATATTTAATTTTTAAGCGTTTGTTGATACGTAATCAATGGCTTGCTGAACAGTAGTAATCTTATCTGCATCAGATTCAGGAATTTCACAATCAAACTCTTCTTCCAATGCCATTACTAGTTCTACAGTATCCAAAGAATCTGCACCCAAATCATCAACAAATGAAGAACTGTTGTTTAATTCAGAAACTTCAACATCTAAATCAAGTTGTTCTACAATAATATCTTTAACGCGTTTTTCATAATCGCTCATTTTGTTTTTTACCCCTAACGTGTAATTAGTAAATTTTCGAAACATATTTTATGCAATGATAAAATAATAATCCAGTATTATATGGCCATTCTTTATTTATTCAATAACAATTAAGCTCGTTATTGTATATTTAACTTATATCCTACAATTTTCCCTCTGTTGCTAAGCGATAGATTTTTAAATCATTTTCAAATTTCAACCTAACATCATTGATTTCTGCTTTTTTAACTTTTATAAATTGTATTTGGTATTTGATTTTTTCTTCAATGGTTTTGATTCTAGATTTTAAGGCCTTAGAAATCTCCACCCCATCTCTTTCATTATCGGCTGCACGAGATAAAACTTGTTCTCTGCTGATTTTTTGAAACTCTAAACTTTGACCAGCTAATTCTATATTTCTCTCTAATGCCGATATTCTTTCTTCTTTTAAACGTAAAATTTCTTCTTCATTTGCATATGATTTAATTATATTTATTCTTTGAATCTCTCTTTTTTTCTGTAATTTAAGATCGTCTGCTTCCATTTGTCTCTTTTTAATATCGGCTTGTATTTCTTCAGGAGTTTTAATATTTCCAACTTTTTCGACGACAATTCCTGATGAGCTTAATTCTTCATGTTTCTTTTTTATTTGTTCTGGAGGCACTTGATCACTGTAGGTTACCTGACCATTTTCGTCCACCCATTTATATAATTTCTTTTTGGCATATACATTGTTTGATGCTACCAATATCAATATTATTATTAAACTAAACTTACTCATTGCGCTACCTCTAAACTACAAATATTACTAAAATTGAAACAAACACTAACCACACCACTAACATTCTTTTTAATACACCAATTGTTACTTGCTCAATACTTTTCTTGTCTTCTTCCTCCACTTCACAATTTTCTACAGCAAAATCTGCCGCATCATATAGAAAAGTGTCATCTAATTTCATCACATTGTTAACATTCATAAAAGGTTTACATTTTTTAAAAATCCTTTCAAAATCACTGGCAATTGCCAATGATAAAACCATCATCCAAACAACTGGATAATTAAGCACCTTCATTAACTTTTGAGTAACAGGCTTTGTATTATCTTTGCCTGTTGTATAATAATCAAGCCTTTCAGAAAATCTATACATCAATGCTCCAACAATTCCCAAAACCAAATACCAGAAAAAAACACCGAACCAACGTTTTAATGATTCTTGAGTCATTTTTTTAATTAACACAGGAATTTTTGCATTTTTACTAATGCCTAATTTTTCATGCAACTGATTACTTTCTACATCTTCTTCAATGCTTTCAGGCCCGATACAATAGCTAAGCACCAATACTGAAATCAACAATCCTCCCAATGTCGTTGTAAAAACTCCATATAATATAAAATCAATTGCAATGACAGGTATAGCAATAATTAGAATAACTGTAATTTCCTTAATATTAATTTTAATTACATCGTTAAACCAAGATGACCACCTATTAAACCAGCTAAAATTTCTAAATCGTTGTGGTTTTGGTACAACATGACATATTAGATAGGCTATGATAAGTGCCAATAATTGCATAAAAAGACCTTAAACTGTATTTATTATGATTCTAGCATATATTAGATGAAATGAAACTGAATGAATTACTGTTTTACAAATAATGCCATAGATTCAACATGAGATGTATGCGGAAACATATCCATTACACCAGCTTTAACCAACTTATAACCCAATTCATTGACCAGTCTATCAGTATCTCTGGCTAAACTGGCTGGGTGACAAGAAACATACAACAAGGTATTGGCTTTAGTTTGTGCTATTAATGGCAAAACTTCCCAAGCTCCACTTCTGGGTGGGTCGATCAATACTTTAGTAAAATCTTGTTTAAACCAATCAGAATCTTGGTGATTTCTTCTCAAATCAGCCACATGAAAACTAATGTTATTTAACTTATTTAACTTAGCATTGTGCTTTGCTCTGTCAACGAGTGACTGTTCTCCTTCTATTCCAACAACTGTTTTTACTTTTGTTGCAATGGGTAAAGTGAAATTTCCTAAGCCACAAAACAAATCCAGTACAACATCATCTGCATTGACATCTAATAAGTCCATAGTTTGAGCTATCATTTTTTCATTCATTTTGGCATTGACCTGAATAAAATCACTGGGCAAAAATTCCATCCGAATATTGTATGTTGGCATATCAAAATATAAAGGTTTAGAAACCGTTTCCTTATTGGTCATTTCAAAAATAGTTTTCGGTCCTTTAGATTGTGAATAAATCCGCACATTGTTACGCTTGGCGAAATCCAAAAAGATTTTTTCATCCTCTACACCTATGGGCTTAAGGTGTCTGACAATTAATGCCACATCTTCATCAGCAATCGATGCTTCAATTTGAGCAATGTGTTGTTTTATTCTCAATTCCCCAATCATCTCTGCTAGAGGTTTTAATAATTCATCAAGTGGTTTCTGCAATATCTCACAATAATCCATATCGGCTACATAACGCCCATTTTTTTCTCTAAAGCCAACCAATACCTTGTCCTTTGCAATCACCCAACGAACCGACAAGCGTGCTCTGCGGCGATAATGCCATGATTGATCGGTTAGCGGCTGTATCCATGACTCTGGTTGTAACTTGGCCATCTTCAGCAAATTCTGTTTCAGTGTATTTTGTTTAAAATCAATTTGTTTTTCTGGAGCTAAGTGCATCATGCTACAACCATTACAAACATCATAATATTTGCACTGCGCCTCTACTCTATCAATTGATGCTTGCAATACTTCAATGGTAATGCCTTCTTCAAAATTCTTATTTCCACCGGTATGCTTAACCATGACTTTTTCACCTGGTAATGCACCATTGACAAACATAACTTTGCCGTTGATTCGTGCAATGCCTCGTCCATCGTGACTTAAATCCTCAATTTCAACCTCTATGGGTTGTTCCATTAGTTTTCTTCTGCGTTGTCTTGCCATATTTTTTGATATATTTTAGATAATAAAAAAGTGGTATTCTATATTAAAATACCACTTTTGTTAACAATCTATTTATTATTGCTTATTTAGTTTGCCAAACACTATCAGCATCTTGATATTTCCAACCTTTATGAGCTTTTTCTTTCCATAATTTGATAAAGACGTTGGTGATTGATTGTTCCCAATCTGAATGGCCATTGGCCACAGCTAATTCACGGTACAAAGCTTTGCGGTCACGGTTTTCTGCGGCAACAATTTTCTTGGCCTTTTGGCGGTCTTTTAACCCCAGGGATTTAGCATTAATTATTTCAATGAAACCTTGATTTGTGAACCCTATTACAGCTGTGTCTAAATACAGTTTTAATGATGTATCGTAACGGGCTTCCATTCTATTGGTTATTTCTACTATTGCAGGAGATGATATGTTGATATTAACTTCTGCATGTGCCGATGAAATAAACCAACTCAGTGGATTAACGTTAAAACTTTGTGGATTGTTATTTTTCACATTCCCTGCTCCATCATCATCTCCAATTATTTTATTAATAATCTTAGATGCTGCATCTTCTGCCTCAGCTGCTGGAAAGTATACATTAATGGTAACACAAGCCACCATAAATAATAATACCGAAGAAACAACAGTCATTTTTAGTTTTCTCATAAATATCTCAGAATAAAAATGTCATTATAGCAAACTAATTATAAACAATGTCTGAATAAATCTATGCTTTTGAAAGTTCTATTATTAATTTGCCTTACATAAGAATTAATTATACTTAACATAAATAATCGTGACTTTTGTTTATCATTGCTCTGCTATAATATCGACTTTAAATTCAATTGAGCAATAAAAATGACAAATCGCACCACTCTTGCTAATGCCATCCGTGTTATCTCTATGGATGCCATACAAAAATCAAATTCTGGACATCCTGGCGCCCCCATGGGTATGGCTGATATGGCTGAAGTTTTGTACAACGACTTTATGCACCACAACCCAAAAAATCCTAATTGGTCAAACCGCGACAGATTTGTTTTATCTAATGGACATGGTTCAATGTTGATGTATTCTCTGTTGCATTTAACTGGATATGATCTATCAATGGATGACATTAAAAATTTTAGACAATTGCATTCAAAAACACCTGGACATCCTGAATATGGTTATACCGCTGGTATTGAAACTACCACTGGACCGCTGGGGCAAGGTCTTGCCAATGCAGTTGGAATGGCATTGAGTGAGAAACTATTGGCCAATGAGTTTAATAAAGATGGACTGGATATAGTTGATCACAGTACCTATGTATTTTTAGGAGATGGCTGCTTAATGGAAGGCATTTCACATGAAGCTTGTTCATTTGCCGGAACCTTAAAATTAGGCAAGTTAATTGCTTTATATGATGATAACAACATCTCAATTGATGGTGAAGTTGATGGATGGTTTACTGATGATACGGTTAAACGATTTAAAGCTTATGGCTGGCATGTGCAAAGCATTGATGGACATGATGCTAAAGCGATTAACAAAGCCATAAAAAAAGCTCAGGAAAAAACCAACAAGCCTTCAATCATATGTTGCAAAACCAATATCGGCCAAGGTGCTCCAAATAAAGCTGGATCACATGAATGTCATGGAGCTCCATTGGGCGCTGATGAAGTAGCTGCAACTCGAAAAGCATTGGGCTGGGCAGCACCCGAATTTGAAATTCCACAAGAAATTTATGATGGCTGGAATGCTCACGCAAAAGGTGCCAAACAAGAATCAAAATGGAATAAGCTTTTTGCCAAGTATTCAGAAAAACATCCTGAGCAAGCTGCAGAATATACACGACGTATGAAAAATGAATTACCCGCGGATTTCACTAATAAATCTCAAGCTGCTGTTGAAAAATCTCAAGCCCAAGCCCAAGCCATGCCAACTCGAAAAGCTTCAAAATACGCATTGGAAGCATTGGGCCCGTTGGTACCTGAGTTGTTTGGTGGTTCGGCAGATTTAACCCCATCAAACAATACATTTTGGTCTGGCTCAAAAGCTATCAATGATTCAGGCAAGTTGGATTTTAGTGGTAATTACCTGTCTTATGGAGTACGTGAATTTGGCATGACAGCCATGATGAATGGCATGATGCTACATGGAGGGTTAATGCCTTATGGTGCAACATTTTTAATGTTTTCAGAGTACGCACGAAATGCTTTACGAATGGCTGCCTTAATGAAAATTCGTGGTTTATTCGTATACACGCATGATTCAATAGGCGTTGGTGAAGATGGGCCAACACATCAACCGGTAGAACAAATATCATCACTGCGCTTAATTCCCAACATGAATATTTGGCGCCCATGTGATGCTGTTGAGTCAGTAGTTGCTTGGAAATCAGCCATTGAAAAAGCAGATGGGCCAAGTTGTTTGATGTTTAGCCGTCAAAATACATCAAAAGAAGAAAGGAATGCTCAACAAATAAATGACATTGTTAAAGGTGGTTATATTCTCAAAGATTCTGTTGGTAAACCTGATGCGATTATTATTGCAACAGGTAGCGAAGTGGGTATTGCCATGCAAGCTTCCGAGCAATTGGGTGATAAAATTCGTGTTGTTTCCATGCCATGTACCAATATATATGATACCCAAGATGCTAACTACAAAGAAAGTGTCTTGCCAAGTTCAGTTAGCGCACGAATTGCGGTTGAAGCAGGACAGGGAGATTTTTGGTATAAGTATGTTGGCTTAAATGGTGCAGTGATTTCACAAGATACCTTTGGAGAGTCAGCTCCTGGTGCGAAACTTTTTGAATATTTTGGTTTTACAGTTGAAAATATTGTAAAAACCGTCAAAGCAACCATTGGAGAATAACTCATGTTTAGGCAATTACTCAACCAATGGATGACATAGCAGATTGGCACGCTAAGTAATTATTAATGGTAAGACATTTTATTTTGTCTTACCACAAGATACTTTTATGAAACTAAAATGCATAATATTTGATGTTGATGGAACCATGGCTGATACCGAACGTAATGGTCACCGTGTTGCTTTCAATTTAGCCTTTCAAGAAACTCACTTAGATTGGTATTGGAATGAAGAGTTGTATGGCCAATTATTAAATGTAACGGGTGGGAAAGAACGAATGAGTTATTACCAAAATGACTTTCTTAAAAAAAACACCCTCAGTGAAAATGAGATCACGGCCATACATCAATGCAAAACTAATCATTATGTTAAGTTATTAAAATCTGGAAAAATTCCACTCAGAAAAGGTGTTAAAAATTTAATTGAACAAGCTCTACAAGAAAACATTAAGCTTGCCATTTCTACTACAACGACACCAGTAAATGTTTCAACATTGTTAAAGGCAACTCTTGGTGCAGATTCAGAATCAATATTTGATGTTATTGCTGCTGGTGATGTTATTTTACATAAAAAACCCGCTCCTGATATTTATTATTATACACTAAATCAATTAGGCTTAAAAGCCGAAAACTGTATCGCTATTGAAGACTCTTCTGCTGGATTAGCCGCTGCTTTTTCCGCAGGAATTAAGACTATTATTACTACAAACAAGTACACACAAGACCAAGACTTTTCTAATGCATTAAAAATTTATCCTAATCTTGGTACTGTCAATACTCAATCATTAAATCAATTCATAGGTGAAAATCATGTCTAAGAAACATCCCATTATTGCTGTAACGGGCTCATCAGGTGCTGGTACAACTACAGTGAAAAAAGCTTTTGAGCATATTTTTCATAGACAAAATATTAATCCTGTTATTGTAGAAGGTGATTCTTTCCACCGTTACGATCGCAAAGCGATGAAAAAGAAAGTGCAACAAGCACAAAAAGAACGCCGTAACTTCAGTCATTTTGGTTTTGAGGCTAATATCCTCAATGACTTAGAGAACATGTTTAAGACTTACGGTAAAAAAGGTCTCTGTAAGCGCCGTTTTTATTTGCATTCACAACAAGAAGCCGATGTTTATGGTCTAAATCCAGGAGAATTTACCCAATGGGAAGATGCAGGCAAAGGCAGTGATTTAATGCTATATGAAGGATTACATGGTGCAATTATCAATGAAAAGCATGATATTAATATTGCTCAATATGCTGATTTAAAGATTGGAGTTGTGCCCATTGTTAATTTAGAGTGGATTCAGAAAATCCACCGTGATACAGCACAACGTGGTTATAAGCCAGAAGATGTAACCGATACAATTCTTAGGAGAATGCGTGATTATGTAAACGTCATAACCCCACAATTTTCTCACACAGATATTAATTTTCAAAGAGTATCTTTAGTTGATACATCCAACCCTTTTATATCAAGAGACATTCCTACCCGTGATGAGTCTATGGTGGTTATTCGTTTTCAAGATACCAAGGCTCTTAATATTGATTTTCCTTATCTACAAGCCATGATTAAGAATTCTTTTATGTCTAGAAGAAATACCATTGTTGTACCTGGTGGAAAAATGCAATTGGCTATGGAAGTTATTTTACATCCAATAATTGAAAAAATGCTGAGCTAATCATAAAGAACAATGCCAAGGCTCTAGCCTTAATGAAAGAACTCAGTATAAAGAACATCGATTTATCTTTATAATTCACATAAAAAAAAAGGGGTCAAATAGACCCCGATCTTTCTCCCCCACACTTTTCTATTTACTCAATTCAACTGCTGGATCCCCAAGTATCATATAACCTAACAACACATCTAAGTAGAGTCTCCTCAAAAACTAAAATGACTATTTTCTGATTTTTCTGAATTATGCCAGATTTGGCTCTTTTTATTTATCAGATATACATTACATATCAAAAATTTGATTACTTTTTGC
>Ga0256845_1003485_pt1 | contig 10647 bp, 8 predicted proteins | sample RiftiametaG_FD_189101 | JGI IMG/M metagenome (GOLD analysis project Ga0256845, IMG submission 189101) | Tube worm associated microbial communities from hydrothermal vent at the East Pacific Rise, Pacific Ocean - Riftia | ecosystem: Host-associated > Annelida > Integument > Unclassified ... | reverse complement strand
CCCATTAATTGACCCCGATATCGTTACGGAAGCGATCACCGCCTACGATGCCCACCAACCTAACACCGTCTATCTCAGTAACTCAGCTCCCCATCAAGCGGTTCCTGCTGGGTTTGACGTGCAAGTTTTTCGCGCAGAAGCACTCTACCAGCTTGACCGAGAAACCCAAGACCCTGTCGACAGAGAACACGTCTCATACGGATTCTACCGCCCAGAAAGCGAGGAGAAATGGAACCCTGTTTTCATATCGCATGAGGAATCCAAAGACGGAACTCACCTTATCTGCACACTTGATTACCAAGAAGACTACAACCTTATTCGCGCCATCCATGAAGACTTATCTGGATCTAACCACACCCACTACGGTGTTGCCGATGTCATCCGCTGGATTAACAAGAACCCTGAGATCCACCAAGCCTGCCTTGACGTTAGACAGGCTGACACAGCATGACACCACCTCTCAAAACTGGCATACTCGGCGCTGGACGTATCGCGTCAGGATTCGGCTCTCAGCATGACGCCATGCCCCATTCCCTAGCACATGCCATCAACCTCACTGAGGGGTTAGAGCTTGGTGGTTTTTTTGATCTCGATGAGGAATCCGCTGATCGTGCCGAAAAAAAATGGAACATCGCTCCGTCGCCACGCAAGCTTCGATCATGGTTAGATTTTGATTGGGATGTTATCTGTATTGCCACGCCAGATGATTCCCATACCACACACCTCGCTATGACTCTGGAGGTAAAGCCCAAAGCCATCCTCGTCGAAAAACCCCTGAGCACCGATTTCATCCTATCATCTCGCCTCCTTGAAGACGCCCCATCGCTGACGACTCCATTTCAGGTTAATTTTCCACGCCGATGGCATCCAGATCTTCAGAAACTTGCCACGCGCATTCGCCAAAACGAATTTGGCTCACTACGCAGACTACACATCAGCTGCTCAGGCGGGATATTGCATAATGGAAGTCATGCCATTGACCTTCTTGCCTCATGGATTTCTCCTAAGATTTTAAACTCCCATCAATACCATTGCCAGTCAGCGACTCACGGACAACTGAGTTTTTCTCCTGCTGGGGATCCCATCGAGATCATCTTTAGCGAAGCCGTGCAGGAAGACTGTTACCTGTGGGAAATCACAGCAGACTTTGATCTAGCCCGTGTATCGATCCAAGATGTACCGGAAATACTCACCATTTCCATCATAAAAGAGCATCCTGACTACACCGGATTCAATGCCCTGATCGCAGAGCAACAAACGAACCTTGAACTTGAACCACTGCTTCTCTATTCTGTGCAAAACCTCGTAAGATTATCCCGTGACGAGCAACTTGCTCAAGATCAGATCACCATGGAAATCACTCACTACAAACTTCTTGCATCTATTTTTAGCGCCCATCTCAATCACCATCATGCCTAGTCCTCTTGCCATCCACGGTGCCCCCCCCGTCCGAACCTCTCTCTTCCCCGGTCACTATCACATCGGAGCCGAAGAAAAAGAAGCCGCCATCCGTGTCCTCGATTCCGGAAACCTCTCTCAATTCATCGGATGCTGGCACGATGACTTTTACGGTGGCCCTGAAATTAGAAAATTTGAAAAAGCATGGTCCGACTACACTGGAGCAAAACATGCCATCTCTGTAAATTCTAATACATCAGGCCTCTGTGCAGCCATCGGTGCCGCTGATGTGGGACCTGGCGATGAAGTTCTGGTGGTTCCCTACACCATGGTTGCCACCGCCACCGCCATCATCACCTACAATGCCGTGCCCGTTTTTGTGGATATCGACCCAGAAACCTTCTGCATGGATACTGAGGATCTCAAACGCAAGATCACCCCACGCACCAAAGCGATTATGGTTGTGGATCTATTTGGCCACCCTGCCGATATGGACACGATCATGGCAATCGCCAGTGCGCACAGCCTCACGGTGATCGAAGACGCCGCGCAATCCCCCGGTGCCACTTACAAGGGACGCAAGGTGGGAACACTCGCACACATGACCATTTTCAGCCTTAATTACCACAAACACATCCACTGTGGTGAAGGGGGCGTGGTCATGACCGATGATGATGACCTCGCGCTGCGCCTCCAACTCATCCGCAATCACGGGGAGGCCGTTGTGCCCCACGTCGAAGTCTCACACCTACGCAACACCTTTGGATGGAACCTTCGCCTCACAGAAATTGCTGCAGCCATCGGCACTGAACAACTCAAAAAGCTCGACACCCTTCTCGATCAACGGATTGAAAATGCCGAGTATCTGAACGAGGAACTTGCCAAGATCCCAGGAATCACACCTACTTGTGTCAAATACGATAGCAAGCATAGCTACTACGTGCAGGCATTCCTTTACGATGAAAGTGTCACGGGTGTTCCCAGAGATGCCTTTGTCGATGCGGTGAGTGCCGAACTCCCCCTGCCAGAAGACCGCGAGTGGCCACTCATTTCCAGCGGCTACGTCACGCCGATTTACCAGCTTCCGATGTATCAACAAAAAGTCGCCTATGGAAAAAACCACTACCCGTTCGAGGCTGATGACTATGAAGGTGAGGTCGATTACTCGTTCGGCTGCTGTCCAGTTACTGAGGAAATTGATCGGAAAATCATCACAACTGAATTCATGCGCCCACCCTGCACGCTAGAAGACATGAAGGATGTCGTAGCCGCTTTTGAAAAAATCTATACCCATCGTGCGTCACTGAGCACATCCTAACTGACTTGAAAACCACATCCATAGCAGCTGTTGCAAGCGACATTGGCGGAGCTCGTGCTATGGCTCCCGTCATACGCTACGCTCTGGATCAAGGATGCCGTATCACCGTATTTCTCTCGGGGCGTGCTGCCTCGTTTTTGGAATCATTACCTGAGAAAGTCCAGTGTGAAATCATTGACGACCACCTAAGCGCCAAGGACTGCGCCGCCTTACTTGCGGACGTCTCACCCCATCTTCTTTTTTCTGCCTGCGGTCTCTACAATGAGATTGAACACACTATGCGTCTGGCCGCAAAAATCCAAAACCTTCCAATTCTTGGTATCCTCGACTCTTGGCATAACTACCGAGATCGTTTCACCCGAGATGCTTCTCCACTTCTCTTCCCCGACCATCTATGCGCGATTGATCCCAGTAGCCAACAAGGCATAATCGAGGCAGGTATGCCATCGGCGCAGGTTTCAATCACTGGTCACCCAGATCTTGAATTCACCGCAGCTCGTTTCGCAAGAATGTGTAAAGCCTGGCGGAAGAAAATCAAATGTGACAGTGAATTCCCCGCAGACTCACTCCTCTACGTCTTTCTCTCCGAGCCCTTCTACACGGGTTCAGACCACGCATTCTACAGTGGAACGGGCGCTATCATGCGCGACGATGGCACATCCGTCTATGGCTACACCACGGAAACCATCCTCCCCGCCACCGCCACGAGCCTCGCCTCAGCACTCAGAGAATCAGGCAAAACAGCCACCCTCGTAGTCCGCCCCCACCCCTCGGAATGGAAAGAGCCACTCTACACATTTGCCCAATCATTCGACCACCCTAACCTATTCATTCAAGTCTCCGAACACCACACCACACCCGAATGGCTGGCTTCCGCCGAAGCCGTCTTTGGCATGATGACCATCGCACTGCTACACGCAGCAATCCTTCATCGCCCCACAGTGAGCGTACAAATCGGACTAAATGAAAGCGGAGCAGAAGACCCCTGCGTATCCACCCAATTAGGTTACATTCCGTTGATCCTATCATGCAAAGATCTCCAGAGAGTTTGTAACAAACTTGTCACCACTCCCGAATCCCTTCTCCCAACATCGCCATCCTCGCCGATCCCTATTGAAGGCAGCACAGAGCGAGTCTATTCCGCCATGCTTGACTTAATAAACCAACAGCCAACCTCAACAACCTCAACAACCTAACGATGACAGTATGCCCAGACATCACGGGTGAGACCCTCATACTCACTCCTTTTACGAAAACCCACATCACCGAGGATTACCTTACTTGGCTCAATGATAAGAAGCTCATGCGTTTTTCTCGTCAAAGGTTTTTTTTACACACACAGGAAACCTCAGCAGCCTATCTCGACACATTTTCTGATAGCCCACACCATTTCTGGGCGATCCATACGCACGAAAGCCCTCGGCACATCGGCACACTCACAGCCTACGTAGACATTCATCATTCTACTGCTGATCTCGGCTTGATGATAGGCCACGCCCAGTCTCACGGGATGGGCTACGGAGAACAAGCTTGGTCACTCGCAATGAAATACCTTTTCACATCGGAAAATATTCGTAAGATGACTGGCGGAACCAACTCTCTGAATCTCCCGATGATCCGCATCATGAAAAAATCCGGCATGAGCCAAGAAGGCTGCCAGGCCGCACAAGAAATCATCGATGGCACCCCAACAGACATCATCCTCTTTGGAATGCTTAACCCCAGCTGGAAAAATGCTTAAAACACGTATTATCCCCACTCTTCTCTGGAAACGCCCCGGCCTCGTCAAGGGCATCGGCTTCGATAGCTGGCGTCGCATTGGCACCGTGCTACCCGCCATTAAAGTCTATAATATCCGCGAAGTCGATGAACTCATCGTTGTGGATATCAATGCCACACGCGACGGAGAGGATCCTGATTACGAGGAAATCATGGAGTTCACCCAAGAGAGCTTTATCCCTATGACTGTGGGTGGTGGCGTCAACTCTCTCGCTCATTTCAAAAACCTTCTCCGTGTTGGCGCGGACAAAATCGCGGTCAATTCCGCAGCCTACACCGACTCCAACCTTATCTCCTCTGCCGCTAACCACTTCGGCTCTCAATGTGTCGTCGCAAGTATCGATGTAAAACGTCACAGCACTGGCACCTGTGAATGCTTTAGCCATTCGGGAACTCATTCCCAGAACATCCACCCTGTGGACTGGGCCAAAGAACTCGAAATGCGCGGCGCAGGTGAAATCCTCATCACATCCATTGATAGGGACGGAACCATGAACGGCTATGACATCTCTCTTATCAAATCCATTACGGATGCGGTCTCCATCCCCGTCATCGCATCCGGCGGTGCCGGCAGTGCCAAGGATGTCCTCGATAGCATTCAAACTGGCGGAGCTTCTGCCGCAGCAGCAGCCAGTGTTTTCCACTTCACCGAGGTTACCCCACTAGAAATCAAACAGCACTTGGCAGAAAACAATATCCCCGTTAGAATTCCTTAGTATTATTATGTTCACTGTAGTCATTTTTGTAGATAGCAAACCACGCGACCTCATGGGGGACGCGCTAATTGCCTATCACTTAGAGAAAAGAGGCGTGAGAGTCATCCTCGAACCCCTCGCCTCATGGAGGTCATGCCTCGGTGCATGGAAGCCCGATTTTATCCTATTTAACCACCTCAATGCCGACCACCTCGCGCGGTTCTCCCAAGAGCTCAAGTCCTACGGAGTTCTCTCGGGCATCCTTCCAAACGAGGGAATCTTTTACGTCAAAGGCGACCTCGAGTTCAGTTCCAGAAAAATATTCGATAACATGCACTGCAACTTGATCCTGAGCTGGAACGATACCCATACCCACGCCCTCATCGAAAACAACGTCATTCAATCCGATCAAATTCAATCGATCGGCGTGCCTAGGTTTGATTTCTATTCCCCTCCGTGGTCACAACTCTATCACAACCCGTCGCTTAAAAAATCGCGCCCTGTCGTGCTCGTCAACTCCAATTTTTCCTGTGCACACTTCCACGACCTTCCAGCAAAAGACGGTGACGATTTTTTCTCCCCATGGATTGAGGAAATCCCCTGTTTTGCAGACTATCGTAACGCAATCAACACCCACCATCACGCGCAATCCCAGTTTCCCCAATTTGTTGACACTCTGATCAAGGAGGATAAATACGACATCTACGTTCGCCCTCACCCAAGGGAAGACCCTCGGATTTATCTCAACTGGTATGCCTCAATCCCCGATTCCCAGAAAAAGCACCTTCACCTTGCTGACATGTTTAACATCACTGAACTCATCCTCGCATGCGACTTGGAAATCTCATGCGAAAATTGCACCACCACGCTTGAAGCTTGGCTGGCAAATAAACCAACCGTTGGACTCACCTTTGCAAAACACCCTATGTTTTATACACAGGAAGTCTGCAGCATGCAACCTGAATGCAATACACCGGAAAACCTCCCCGCACTTGTTGACCACGCCTTGGCAAACCCGGATCAACCCGAGTTCAAAAATGACCGACTCGCCCATCTGGAAAAATGGATCTACAAACCCGACGGAAAATCAGCCGAACGCGCTGCCGATGCCATTCTTCACGCCATTGAAAATCGCCCTCAGCCAAAAAACATCCGTCTCAGCTTCGGCACCCGACGACGCGGGCTCAAACTCCGCATGCACTCCGCCATCAACGAACCCTACAACTCGCGGATCAAACACGTCACCAAATACAAGATCTTTGGTAAAAAGGGAAAACAAACCATCCGCTACCGCAACTACCTAAAAGCGATACGACCCAGCGAAGTCAAAGAGGCCATCGACTCCATTCGTCATGCCGCCTCCCAGCAGCCAGCACAATGAATAACGTCTTATTTATCCAGAAACGCGCCCGACGCGCAGGGGCGCAGGTATCACTCAGCCGGATTGTCAATAGCTCAGAAATCACCCCGCTCCACCCCTGCGTCCTACTCGGGGAAGAAGGCTGGCTCGATGGGTTTCTCACTGAAAAATCGATCCCGCACCACATCTCCCCATGGCCAAGTCCACGGTCACTAGGGGCTCGCATCGGTGGGTTAAAAAAATTCGCCGAGAATACCCTTTCCCAGCTTCACACCGATGGCATCGCCCCCATCGCGATTGTTGCCAACGACCACCAAGAAACCCTCCCTGCTTTAGCTCTCGCCAAAGCGGCTGGAGGCGTCCCAGTCGCTGTAATCCTTCGCACGCCAGGCATGACTGAAAACGACTTCAACAAATACCGCTGTGGCGAATGTGACCTGATTTTCGCTCGAGGCGAACAGCTTACCCACCGAGCCAGTAGCTGGTCAGGTAAAGAAGTCGCCTGCATGTCCGGCAGCTTTTCCGACGAAGATTTCTACCCCCCACTTCCAAAAACAACCAACTTCCCCCCCAAAATATTAGTTGCGGGATCAGAGGAACCCCGTAAAGGATTTTCTGATTTTATCGAGGCATTAAAAATCGTCGAGGCCTCAGAACCCGATTTTCCAGCCATGGAATGTGTGTTAACTGGGGATCAAAACGAAGAACTCACTCACCTCATTGATCATGGGTTCCGCAGCACGTTCAAGTTTGTAGGTCGTGTGGACAAGTTCCCTGATTTCGCTCGCCAATTTCAGCTCGCTATCCACCCGTCCCGATCAGAAAGTTTTGGCATGGCACCTCTAGAGCTCCTCCTTGCAGGCGTTCCCACCATGATCAGCCTCACTGGCATCACCTCCTCTCTACCTCTCTCCTCCCCATGGGTATTCTCTCCAGAGTCACCTTCCCAGATAGCTTCCAGCTTGATGACACTCTGGAAAAACTGGGAATCTCATCGTCTTGACCTCTCGCCGACCCAACAACACATTCGAGATCAATATCACATCTCCCAAACCTCTAAATCACTCGCACAAAAAATTACAAAGCTAACTTCAGCATAAGACTTTAACCCATCTACGTCCCACCTCAACCGTATCTATACTCTATGAATCAAATCCATCACCCCCTTCGTTACCGACCAGATATTGACGGACTCCGTGCTCTAGCTGTCATCCCAGTAGTGTTATTTCATATGGGTCTCGGCTGCCCAGGAGGCTATGTGGGAGTGGATGTCTTTTTTGTCATATCTGGATTTCTGATTACCGCCATCATCCTTAAAGACATCCGAGAAGGTTCTTTCAGCATGGCGGGCTTCTGGGAACGCCGCATCCGTCGCATTCTACCCGCTCTCGCAGTAGTTGTCCTCACCACAATAATCGGAGCATGGATTATTCTATACCCCAGCCAATTTAGAGACTTCGGAAAAGAAACAGTTGCGCAAGCCACTCTCGTCTCCAACTTCTACTTTTCTCAACAAGATGGCTATTTTGACGCCCCCTCCGAGCACCTTCCATTCCTGCACACCTGGTCGCTGGCAGTGGAAGAACAATTTTACGTTGTTTTCCCGCTGCTTCTCGGTTTTCTGCATCGGAAAAAGAAAAACATCGCCTTGTGGATGGGAGGTATTGCCGTGCTTTCCCTCTGCTGGAGCACCTATGGCGTAAAGGCCTATCCGTCTGCTACGTTTTACCTCCTTCCTTCTCGCGCATGGGAGCTATTGATGGGGTCGTTGCTGGCAATTCACTTCTCCCGTATTCCACTTCAAAACCAAAAACCGACTTCGTTATTACGCACTGAAACATTGAGTTGGCTTGGGCTTGGGCTCATTCTCTATTCCATTTTTGACTATAGCTATTCCACGCCTTTCCCGGGACCCCACGCATTCATTCCCTGCCTAGGAGCATCTCTACTTATTTTTGCCAACCGAACGAGGGTATCCTCTGTCGGCAAACTACTCGCCCTTCCTCCCGTCGTAGGCATTGGCAAAATTTCCTATTCCATTTACCTCTGGCATTGGCCTCTGATGGTTTTCACCAAATATGCAGCCGTCGGACCGATATCGACCACAACCCGAATCTCCCTTGCCCTCGCCAGTGTCATCCTTGCCTACCTCTCTTGGAAATGGGTTGAGACGCCCTTCAGGAAACCCGGATTGCTCAAGAGCCGTAAAAGAGTATTTCAGCTCTTTTACGCCTGCACCGCACTCTTCATTCTACTCGGAACCATCATCTATAAAAATGACGGCCTCCCCTCTCGGTTTTCTAAAGAAGTCACCGACTACCTCGACGTCTACCCCAAAGAGGGTATGGAAAAAGTGAAATCCGTCGTGACGACAGGGAAACTTCCCTTTGTGGATGAAACAGCGCAAAACGCAAAAGCCCTGCCCATTCTTCTCTGGGGAGATAGTCACTCTCGGGTTTACTTACCCGTTTTCAGAAAACTCTGTAGGGAATCCAAGACAAATATTTATGTCGCACCGAACTCAAGCACCCCGCCATTGCTTGGTGTCTGCTGTCCGCCAAAAACAGATACTCCTGAATTCAATCAAGCCGTTCTTGAATTCATTGTCAAAAACAATATCAAAGTCGTCATCTTGGCGGCGAGGTGGAGTTTTTACCCACTTGGAGATGAAAGCGAGCATACTCCGCCCCCGATGATCAACCCTAACGATCTCGGCATGCCTGCCAAGGAGGCGTTCAAAACTAGCTTCATCCATACCATCGCCAAACTGAAAGCTACTGGTGCGGAAATATGGATTCTCAAACAGGCCCCCTATCAAGATCTCTATCCACCCAATGCACTGGCCAACGCTTTGCGTTACGGACGTAAAGATAAAATCGATCTGGATAGCTTTGGCGTTACGGTTAAACAACATCAAAAGAGGCAATCATTCGCCAACGACATTATCGATTCATTGGCAGATGAGCAAGTCAAAATCCTTGACCCCTTACCCTACCTCCGAACAGCCACTGACTATTGCCGCATGGAAAAACATGGGCGATCCCTCTACTACGACAGAGACCATCTATCCGATCACGGAGCCATGGAAACACTCCCACTCTTTACCCCACTCTTCTCAGATTGGTTAAAACAATATTCTCCCTAGACAACACCCTGCCTGAGCAGTTACTCTCCAGCATGCTCAACAACAAATCCATTCTCATCACCGGCGGCACAGGCTCGCTTGGCAAAGAACTCACCAAAACCATCCTCTCCAAATGGCCCGATCTGAAACGTCTCGTCATCTACTCTCGCGATGAACAAAAGCAGTTTCAGATGGCGCAGGAATATCCTGTGGAAAAATATCCCAACGTTCGTTTTTTTATCGGTGACGTGCGGGATTTTGAGCGCATGAATCGAGCCTTCCAGGGTATCGATTGCGTGATTCATGCCGCTGCGATGAAACACGTGCACATTGCGGAATACAACCCGGATGAGTGCATCAAAACCAACGTCGGAGGAGCCGACAACGTTATCAAAGCGGCCCTGAGCTGCGGAGTTCAAGACGTAGTTGCCCTGTCGACCGATAAAGCCTGCGCTCCCATCAATCTCTACGGAGCCACCAAGCTGACATCCGACAAGCTGTTCATCGCCGCCAATAACTTCAAAGGCAGACAACCGATCAAATTTTCCGTCGTTCGCTACGGTAATGTCATGGGCTCCAACGGCTCAGTCATCCCGTTCTTTCTCAAACGTAAAGAATCAGGAACGCTCCCGATCACGGATCCCACCATGACCCGCTTTAACATCTCTCTCGCCGATGGCGTTAAAATGGTGCTGCATGCTCTCGAGCACGCATGGGGCGGTGAACTCTTTGTGCCAAAAATCCCATCTTACCGCATCACCGATATCGCTCAAGCCATTGGCCCAGACTGCGATCACCCCGTCATCGGCATTCGCCCCGGCGAGAAAATCCACGAGGAAATGATTAGCAGCTCAGATTCTTTCACCACCTACGATCTGGGCCAATACTACGTCATCCTCCCTCAAATCCCCAACTGGGATCTCGATGCTTATAAAAAACACTTCAACGCCAAGCCTGTTGAGCCCGGATTCAA
>Ga0256845_1003484_pt1 | contig 10648 bp, 8 predicted proteins | sample RiftiametaG_FD_189101 | JGI IMG/M metagenome (GOLD analysis project Ga0256845, IMG submission 189101) | Tube worm associated microbial communities from hydrothermal vent at the East Pacific Rise, Pacific Ocean - Riftia | ecosystem: Host-associated > Annelida > Integument > Unclassified ... | reverse complement strand
AATGTTCAAAAATATGCCCAAGAATATTTACATCAACATCGGTGTTAAAGTCGTAAGCCGAAAGTTTTAATGCGTCGTCTTTTAAAATTTCATCGTCAATTTTAATATTGTCTAAAATTTCGTCGGGTGCAAACAATCCACCGTTATACGCAGGTAATTCGTAGGTTTTGTATTTGTGTCCTTTGTCGAGATGCTCGAAAAACTTTACAAATCGGCTGTAAAGTGTTTTGTATTCGTCTAATTCTTTTAGGGTTTCCCATTGTTCCACAATTTTAGAAATGGCATTGGGTGGAACTAATCCTGTGTCTTCGGCAAAAAATACGAACAACAAACGGTCTAAAAACTTCTGCGATTTTTTAAATAGTGTCAGCTTGTCGTATTGTGGATTATTTTCTACTAAATTATTGTAAACCTTATGTTTAAAATTAGAATAATCTTTATAAAGTTTGTCCGATATGTTTTCTTCGTGAAACTTGGTTTCGTTTTTTAGTTTTAACGGTAAATCGGCAAAAATGCTGTCTTTGTGCAAGATTAAATACAGTAATTCAAAATCTTCTTTTTGCAGATTGAATAAATCAAATTCCTCGTATTCGTTAGCGTAGTCAATATAAAAACGCAGTTTCTGAAAGTTCGATGTAATTACATATTTGCAATCGGGTTGATTGTATTTGTAGTTAAATGCTTGTTCGGTTATGCTTTTTAAATCTTTTGTTTTCGTCGATTTCAGCTCGATAACAACAACTGCTTTTCCGTCTTTTAGAATTGCACCATCGGCTTTTTTTCCGTCTGCCTGATTTTTAAATTCTCGTGCAAGATTGTAATTTTCGGCAGGTTTTAGCGTGTAACCAAATACATCAACAAATATTTCTCGTAAAAATCCGTCTTGATATTCTTCTTCTTTTAGGTTCTTTATTTCAGCAATTTTTTTCGGCGAATAATTTTCTTTGAATTTTTCAAATGCTCTTTCAACTTGCTCTTTATCAAGGTTCGCAAGATGATTATTTATTACTGATTTCTGAAATATTTCCATTTATTCACCTATTTTTATTTTCTGCATAAAAATACAATTTTTTTCGGTGCGATGGTAAAAAAATAGCTCTTTTGCAATTTTTGGTTTGTGGGTTGGCTTGTGCGAAATGTAAAACATTCACGAACACCTTTAAAAACAAACAACTCGTGAGTAATTGCAAATGTGCTATTTGTGCGGTGGGTTTTCAATTCTTTTTCTTTTTCCTTTTTTATTTGTTTAAATTTATAAGCGTAACATAACTATGCTTAAAATTTTAAACTCTAAAAAAGAAAAAATAAATCCGTATAAATTCCCGAAAAGCTAAATGGATTGAGTATATTAATATTTTTTGTGTTTTTTTGATTGTAAAAAATTAATATCTTTGTTGAAATTCATTTCTAAATAAATTAATATTAAAAAATGGGATTATTAGATGGGAAAACTGCAATAATAACTGGTGCTTCAAGAGGTATTGGTAAAGCTATTGCTATGAGATTTGCACAAGAAGGTGCAAATATCGCTTTCACAGATTTACGTGAAGACGATAATTTTAGGACACTAGAAAAAGAATTGTTGGCAATGGGAGTAAAAGCAAAAGCTTATGCTTCTAATGCAAGTGATTTTGAAGATTGTCAAACAACAGTAGAAAATATTGTTAAAGATTTTGGTAGAGTTGATGCATTAATTAATAATGCAGGAATTACTCAAGATAATTTATTGATGCGAATGACCGAACAACAGTGGGATGCTGTTATAAATGTAAACTTAAAATCTATTTTTAACATGACCAAAGCAGTTCAAAAAACTATGCTTAAACAACGCTCAGGCTCTATCGTAAACATGAGCTCTGTTGTTGGTGTAGGTGGCAATGCAGGTCAGTCAAATTACTCAGCTTCTAAAGCTGGTATTATTGGATTTACAAAATCTATTGCAAAAGAATTAGGCTCAAGAAATATTAGATGTAATGCTATTGCTCCTGGTTTTATTGTTACTGAAATGACAGGTCAATTACCCGAAGAAGTTGTTAAAGCTTGGTACGAAAAAATCCCGCTAAAACGTGGTGGAACACCAGAAGAAGTTGCTGACACAGCTCTTTTCTTATCATCAGATTTATCTACTTATGTTAGTGGGCAAACCATTCATGTTTGCGGTGCTATGCAAACTTAAAATATTAAAAACATAGAATTTAGACCTTAGACACTAAGTTTTTATATTCTTAGGTCTAAGGTCTTGTTTATTTTATATATTGTTTTATGACAAGCATAATTTTAGAATATTCTTATTGGTGGCTAATTGTTATTTTGGCTATTGCTTTTTTATATAGTTTTTTTCTATATAAAAATGATGATAGCTTTTCTGATATCAAAAAATATGTGCTTATTACCCTTAAAACTCTAAGGTTTTTGCTCGTTTTTATTCTCCTATTTTTTTTACTGAAACCTTTGCTAAAAAATACCGATAAAACAATAGAAAAACCTATAATTGCTTTTTTACAAGATAATTCAACATCGTTGCTACAAAGTAAGGACAGCTTGTTCTTAAAAACAAAATACAAACAACAAATAAAAAAACTTTCAGAAGAACTTGACAATAACTACGAATTTGTTTTCTATAGTTTCTCTGATAACATAGAAAAAAAAGACAGTTTCGATTTCTCGGGTTCGCAAACCAATATAGAAAATGCTATAAGTAAAATAAACCAGCTTTATTCTAACAGAAATATTGGAGCAGTAATACTTTCAAGCGATGGAATTTACAACAAAGGTTCAAATCCTATTTATAGTAATTATTTGCTAAAAGCACCAATTTATACAATTGGTATTGGCGATAGCATTCAACAAAAAGATATTGCAATTAAGGATATAATATTTAACAAAACTGTTTTTTTTGGTAACTCGTTTCCTGTTATTGTAAATATATCGGCAAAAAAGCTACAAAATAAAAAAGCTAAACTAAAAATTTTATCTTACGGTAAAATAATTGCCGAAAAGGAAATTATTATTAATAATTTAAATTTTGACACACAACTAAATTTTAAAATTCCTGCCAAAGAAAAAGGAATAAAACGCTTTTCTGTTATTATAGACAGCTTGTCCGACGAAATTAATATCGAAAATAATAAAAAAGATTTTATTGTAGAAGTTGTTGATTCTAAAAAACAAATTTTAATTGTTGCAAACTCTCCACACCCCGATATATCAGCTATAAAAAAAGCTTTAGATGGTACTCTTTTATATAATGTGAATTATTTTCGGGCAAACAAAAAAATAGAAGACATAAAAAAATATGACCTTGTTATCTTACATCAAATTCCATCTAAAACAAACCCTGCCTCCAATTTATTAACAAGAATTGATAATTACAATATACCTATTTTGTCAATTATTGGAGCACAATCTGATATTGCAAAATATAACAAGCAAAATACAGATATAAACATAAAAACACAGTTAAATTCTTTTGAAGAAACATCTCCAAAATTAAATACCGATTTTTCTTATTTTTCTATTGATGAAGATGCAAAAGAGTTTTACGATAATCTGCCGCCACTAATATCTAATTTTGCCGATTACAAAGTAAGTGTTAAAAATGATATTTTGTTATATCAAAAAATTAAAAATATTGAAACACAAAAACCATTGGTTATTTTTACTGAGAATGCAGGAAAAAAGCACGGTTTAATTACTGGCGAAGGAATTTGGCGATGGCGTTTAACTGATTATTACACAAATAATTCTTTCGATAATTTTGATATGTTTGTAAAAAAAACAGTTCAATATTTAAGTGCTAATATCAAAAACGAAACTTTTATTGTTGAGCACAAAGTAGAATATACAACAAACAATAATATTCAAATATCGGCAAAACTTTATAATAAATCTTACGAAGTAGTAAATACTCCCGAAGTAAAGTTAAGTGTAAAAAACAAAGAAGGAAAACTATATCATTATATTTTCGAAAAATATTATGATAATTATAGAATTAATTTAGGAAAATTACCCGAAGGTGATTATTCTTTGAAAGCAGAAACAGAGTTTGCTGGAGAAAAATACTTGAAAACATCAAATTTTAGTGTTGTAAAAACAAATATAGAAAGTTTAAATACGGTTGCTAATTTCGATTTATTAAAACATATTTCGAATAAATATAACGGAGAATTTTTTAAAATCTATGAGATTGAAAAACTAAAATCTATTATTAAAAATAATAAAGATATTACATCTGTAGCACACACTCAAGATTATTTGTCGGATATAATTAATAATATTTGGTTCTTTATTTTATTAATCTTATTAGCTTCGTCAGAATGGGTAATAAGAAAATATTCAGGCAGTTACTAGAGCTTGTATCTACTCGCCAACAAAAACAAAAGAAATGATATTTGCACCCATTTTTAATGCTGCAATATGTTTTTCTTGAGTATCGTTATGCACCTCTGTATCTTCCCAACCATCGCCTAAATCGCATTCGTAATCGTAAAATACAATTAGTCTGCCTTTGTAAATTATACCAAAACCTTGTGGTGTTTTTCCATCATGTTTATGTATTTTGGGTAAACCGTTTGCAAAATTATATTTTTGATGATAGATTGGGTGGTTAAATGGAAGTTCAATAAAATCTAATTCAGGAAAAACTTTTTTCATTTCTCTACGAATATATTCGTTAAGCCCATAATTATCAGAAATATGCAAAAAACCACCTGCTATTAAATATGTTCTTAGGTTTTCTACTTCTTGTGGCGAAAGCTCAATGTTTCCATGCCCTGTTATATGAACAAAAGGGAAATTAAAAATTTCGGGACTAGCAATTTCAACAGTTACGGGTTCAGGGTTAATATTTGTTTCTAAATTTTTATTGCAAAATTTTATTAAATTTGGTAACGATGTTGGATTTGCATACCAGTCGCCTCCACCTTTATACTTTACTAATGCAATTTTTACACTTGTGTTTTGTGCAAAACTGCCAAGCACTATTAGTAATAAAAATATAGTTATTGTTTTTTTCATTCGTTTATTAAATTAATAATTTCGGCTGTTACAATTCCTGCCGTTTCTGTTCTTAATCTGCTTTTAGAAATTGTAATTTCTTCAAAGCCATTTTCTATTGCTTGTTTTACTTCTTCGGAACTAAAATCGCCTTCAGGACCTATCAAAACTAAAACATCTTCGCCTTTTTTGTATAGGTTTTTTAAATGATTAATTTCTTTAACAGCATCGTTGCAATGTGCAATATATTTTTTTCCATCAAAATCTTTTTCTATTAAATCTTTAAATTTTATAAGTTCTGTAAACTCAGGGATATAAGCTTTTAAAGATTGTTTTACTGCCGAAATAATTTTCTTTTTAAACCTATCGGGTTTAATATTTCTTCTCTCGGATTGAAAACTTATTATAGGAATTATTTTATCTATACCAATTTCTGTGGCTTTTTCGCAAAACCACTCAAATCTATCGTTGTTCTTTGTTGGTGCAATTGCTATTGATAAATTAAAATCTCGTTTATTGTAATCTTTTTCTACAGTTTCAACTACAACTTGGCATTTTTTAGGATTTTCGCTAATTATTTTTGCAGTATAAAAACTCCCTTTGCCATCAATAATATTTATAAGTTCGCCAGATTTAAGACGCAGTACTCTAACTATATGTTTAGATTCTGTCTCAGAAAATGTATAATTTTCTTTTATAATATCTGGTGCATAAAAAATATTCATAACACAAAAGTACATTATTTTTTTATTTGTTTTACAAAAAAAATAACTAACAGTTTAAATCTTGTTAGCTATTTTATATCTTTTATTTCTTTATCATATCCTTAATTTTTATCAAAGATACGAATTAATTTAATGATTAAAATATTGACTTATTTCTCAATATTATTTAGAGCATCTTTGGCAGCATTTTGTTCGGCTTCTTTTTTAGAATTGCCAATACCTTTTCCTTTTTCTTCTGTATTTATTATAACTTTGGCTTCAAATTTTCCTTTTTTATTTGTTGTGTCTTGTGTATCGAACACCAAATCTACTTTTTCTCGTTGAACATATTCAATTAATCTACTTTTAAAATTTTCTTCGGTAGTAATAAGTTCATCAATATTTACATGTTTTTTTATTAAAATTTCAATAATAAAAAACTTAGAGTATTTATATCCTCTGTCAAGATAAATTGCACCTACCAATGCTTCTAGTGCATTTCCAAGTACATGCGAATGAATTTTATCACCTCTAATTTTTGATTTTATTAAAATATCTAACCCCAACTTTGCACCTAAAGCATCTAGGTGTTTTCTTTTTACTATTTTCGATCTTAAATTAGTAAGAAAGCCCTCGTCTTCGTTGGGGAATTTATTAAAAAGAAAGTCGGCCACAACTGTATCTAAAACAGAATCTCCGAGATACTCAAGCCGTTCGTTATTTACTACAACGCCATAGTCATTAACTTCTCTAATAGATTTATGAGTTAAAGCACGTTCGTAATAAATTAAATGCTTTGGTTTATAACCTAGAACTTCCTTTAAGGAATAATAAAATTCTTTATTTGATTTTTTTGATAAATTAAAAATGTTTGAGAACACAGTTAATTTAGTTAGAATTTCTTGAAAATTACAGAAGCATTATGACCCCCAAATCCAAATGTATTACTTAAAGCAATTTTTACATCTCTTTTTTGTGCTTTGTGTAGTGTAAGATTTAACTTTGGGTTAATATTTTCGTCAAGCTCTTGTAAATTTATTGTAGGAGGCACTATTCCATTTTTAATAGACAGTATAGTTACCATAGCTTCAACAGCACCGGCTGCTCCTAATAAATGACCAGTCATAGATTTAGTAGAACTGATATTTAATTCGTAAGAATGTTCTCCAAAAATTCTTTCAATTGCTTTTGGTTCAGAAATGTCACCTAGCGGTGTTGCAGTTCCATGAACATTAATATAATCTATATCTTCTGGTTTAATTTCTGCATCTTTAAGAGCTCTTTCCATTACTAAGGAAGCTCCTAACCCATCGGGGTGTGGTGCAGTTAAATGATATGCATCAGCAGACATTCCGCCACCAATCATTTCTGCATAAATTTTTGCTCCACGTGCTTTTGCATGTTCATATTCTTCTAATATGATTGCTCCACCACCTTCGCCCATTACAAAACCATCTCTAGTTTTACAGAAAGGACGAGAAGCTGTTTTGTATTCATCGTTATTTGTAGAAATTGCTTGCATAGAATTAAATCCGCCCATTCCTGCTTCATTAATTGATGCTTCTGAACCACCGGAAACAATCATATCTGCTTTTCCTAAACGGATATAATTAAAACCATCTATTAAAGCATTTGTTGAAGATGCACAAGCTGAAACTGTTCCAAAGTTTGGTCCTCTAAATCCATATTTAATTGAGATATGCCCTGCGGCGATATCAGAAATCATTTTTGGAATAAAGAACGGACTAAATCTTGGTGTTCCATCGCCATTGGCAAAGCTTTGTACTTCATGCAAAAAGGTATCGATACCACCAATTCCTGATGCCCAAATAACGCCTATATTGTTAGTGTCGGCAGTTTCTAAATCTATACCGCAGTCTTTTACAGCTTGGTCGGCTGCAATTATTGCAAACTGTGCATATCTATCTAGTTTACGTGCTTCTTTTCTATCAAAAAAGTCTTTAATGTCATAGCCTTTTACCTCGCAGGCAAATCTTGTCTTAAACTTGGAAGCATCAAAATTAGTTATTAAATCAGATCCACTTACACCATTAACAATATTACCCCAAAAATCTGAGACGCTATTACCCAATGGAGTTATAGCTCCTAATCCTGTTACAACTACTCTTTTAAGTTCCATAAATGTTTATTAAAAATTTGCCCGGAGATAAATACTATTTTTTACTTTGCATTGTCTTCGATGAATTTAACTGCATCTCCAACTGTTCCAATATTTTCTGCTTGATCGTCTGGAATTGCAATACTAAATTCTTTTTCAAATTCCATGATTAACTCAACTGTATCTAATGAATCTGCACCTAAATCGTTAGTAAAACTAGCTTCATTTGTTACTTCATTCTCATCTACTCCAAGTTTATCAACGATGATAGCTTTTATTCTTGAACTAATGTCTGACATAATTAATTTTTTTTGTTAATAATTTATTTAAAGTGCAAAGAAAAATATTTAATAATGATATATCAAAAAAATAGCTAACTTTTTTTTAACATTGTATCAATTTTATTATAAATTGGTGCAAATATCAATATAAACAACAGTGTATTAAACATCGGTAATTTTGAAATAGACTTAAAATCTGCAAGTCAGGATTTCACTCTGTTAGTTTACAAACTATTAAGCATAAACCTGCAGATTTAATAAAACAAAAATTGTATTAAAAACTGTTAAGCATTATTATATGTCTCCTTGATTTAAGCAGCAAGGTTATGATTGTCAGTATTTTAAGATTAGATTTAGGTGTGTAAAAGTGTAGCTTAAATACTTTAATTGTAAGTATCTTTTTGTTAAAAAAACCAAAAACCAAACAACTAAAACAGGGCTATATTCACAATTCTAAAATGAATTGAGTATATTTGTGCCAAATTGTAAAAAAGAATGAGTAACATAGGATTAACAGAGCAAGAGGCTGTAAGAAGAAACTCTCTTGAAGAATTAAGAAAGCTAGGAATAGACCCTTATCCTGCAGCACAATATCATGTAAATACAAATAGCAAAGAGATACACGAAAATTACAAACAGGACGAAAATAATTTTCAAGATGTAATAATTGCCGGTCGTATAATGTCTCGTAGAATTATGGGAAAAGCCTCTTTTATGGAGTTGCAAGACGAAAAATCTAAAATACAGATTTATATAAATAGAGATGTGCTTTGCCCCGACGAGGATAAAACCTTATATAATACAGTATTTAAAAAATTACTTGATATTGGCGATATTGTTGGAATAAAAGGAAATGTTTTTATAACCCAAATGGGTGAAATATCTGTTAAAGCAACAGAACTTACAGTATTAAGCAAGTCTCTAAGACCATTGCCAATTGTTAAAGAAAAAGATGGAAAAACCTATGATGCTTTTTCAGACCCTGAGCTTCGTTATCGTCAGCGATATGTTGATTTAATAGTTAATCCACAGGTTAGAGAGGTTTTTCAGAAAAGAACAAAAATAATTAATACAATGCGAAATATCTTTAACGAAAAAGGTTATTTCGAGGTAGAAACACCAATTTTACAACCAATTCCCGGAGGTGCCGCCGCACGTCCGTTTATAACGCATCACAACACATTAGATATGGAGTTGTATTTGCGAGTAGCAAACGAACTTTATCTTAAAAGATTAATAGTAGGTGGTTTTGATGGAGTTTACGAATTTGCAAAAGATTTTCGTAACGAAGGTATGGATAGAACACATAATCCGGAATTTACCGTAATGGAAATTTATGTTGCTTACAAAGATTACAAATGGATGATGGAGTTTACCGAGAATATGTTAGAACGTATTGCTCTTGAACTACATGGCACTACAAAAGTAAAAATTGGTGATAACGAAATAGATTTTAAACCCCCATTTCGTAGATTATCAATGATTGATGCAATTAAAGAAAATACAGGAATTGATATTTCAGGTATGAATGAGCCTCAATTGCGTGATGTTTGTCAACAATTAAACATTGAAATTGATGAGACTTTTGGAAAAGGTAAAATTATTGATGAAATTTTTGGCGAAAAAGCCGAAGCTAAAATGATACAACCAACATTTATTACCGATTATCCTGTTGAAATGTCTCCTTTATGCAAAAAACATCGTGACAATAATGAACTTACAGAGCGTTTTGAGCTTATGGTTAACGGCAAAGAATTAGCAAATGCATATACCGAACTTAACGACCCAATTGACCAACTTAAACGCTTTCAAGAACAATTAAAATTATCTGAAAAAGGAGATGATGAGGCTATGTTTATTGATATGGATTTTGTTCGTGCATTAGAATACGGAATGCCTCCAACCTCGGGAATGGGCATAGGTATTGATAGACTTACAATGTTTATGACAGGTCAAGACTCTATTCAAGACGTATTATTTTTTCCACAAATGCGACCAGAAAAAAAGGAGCAACAAGACCATGATAGTAAATTTATTGAATTAGGAATAGCTCAAGAATGGGTTGATATTATTAAAAAATCAGGATTTCTTTCCGTATCATCATTAAAAGAAGCTAATCCTAATAAACTTCATCAAGAACTTTGTGGAATTAACAAAAAAAATAAATTGGGTCTTACAAATCCTAAAATTGAAGAAGTTAAAGAGTGGATAAAATAAATTATTAGATAAAAATACTTTAAAAAAAGAATAAGTATGAGCATTAAAAATGCAAAAAAAATAGCAGTAATAGGCGATGGAAGTTGGGCAACAGCAATAGTAAAAATATTATTAAACAATGTTGAACAACTAAATTGGTATATTCGTTTAAAAGAAGATTTAGATTATATTAATCAACGACATCATAATCCTAGATACTTATCATCGGTTGAACTAGATGTAAATAAATTAAATTTATATAATTCTATATCGGAAACAGTAGCTGAGGCAGATATAATTGTATTTGTAATACCATCGGCTTATGTTTTAACAGCCACCGAAAATTGCAAAAA
>Ga0256845_1003483_pt1 | contig 10648 bp, 3 predicted proteins | sample RiftiametaG_FD_189101 | JGI IMG/M metagenome (GOLD analysis project Ga0256845, IMG submission 189101) | Tube worm associated microbial communities from hydrothermal vent at the East Pacific Rise, Pacific Ocean - Riftia | ecosystem: Host-associated > Annelida > Integument > Unclassified ... | reverse complement strand
CATCGACCTTGATGGCATCGGGTATTGGTTTAAATTGTCCTTTCCCTTCGCCGTGAAACACAAAAAACGAACCTTCAAAATTACCAACCACAAGGTCGAGGTGACCATCACCATCCCAGTCCACAGCAGTAGGACGCGTGCAGATCGAACGTCGCCTTTCACTTTTGTTTGCCACCGGGATATTCAGCAGTTTTTTATCTGTCCCTTTCAGTGGTTCGGGTTTTTTGAATCCACCTTTTCCATCGGACGCCATAACGTAAAATAACCCCATCATCGGCGACTTAAAAACCGAATACGAACCCGAGAGAAGTTCCTGTTTACCATCGCCATTCAAATCCACCAACTGTGGAGTGGCCGATGTACATCACCAAACGCCTGGGATCTCGGCGGGTTTTCCCCCGGCCTGCACCCACACTCCGGCGGCAAGCTTCCCCGACCCATTGTTTTTGTAAAACTTGATTTTCCCTTTGCGAAATTGACCGACAAGTAGGTCTTTTTTGCCATCCCCATCAAAATCAGCCCAACATGGAGCAGCGTGACCGGATTGCTCGGTCTGAATCACAGCCCCACCCGCCGTCATCCGGACCGGTGGCTCAAACTCCGTAGCACCAACCACAAAGGGAAAGGCAAACACCCCACCCGACCAACAAACTCCCATTAATAGATTCATTTTCGTTTTCATATAAATTTCTAATTTCTAATTTCTAATTTCTAATTTCTAATTCCAATTCCTGACTCCTGACACCCGCCCATCACGGTGCAAGCGGCACTGGATTTTCGTAATATTTCTGTGCCGCAGTGATCCACCAATACGAATCGCCCAGCTTCACGGCGCGTCCGTGAGTCGAGTTTCCCACACCATCGCCGAAGAGCATGATGTGGACACCGGAATCGCGGGCATCGGTCATGTGACTCCCCCATGTGAGCGTTTCGCCATCGGGATCGATCGTGACTCGGGCGTGGTTGTCGCGGTTCAACTTAAAATAATCGTATCGGTTTGTCGTGCCAGGTTTAAAGCGGTCACCGAGGAAAAACGACGGCGCGCTATCCTCCCACTCCGGGGGTGCCCCGGTGTCGCCGTCTTCCGAGATATTTTTTAGATCGGGGAACAAAACACCGGTGTAGGGGCTGATCAGTTGGGAGGAATTGATGTGTCCGACTGGTAATTGCCAGAGCATCACTTGCTTGCCAGTGCGCTCGTTGAGGGCATCGACGTAATGGAGGTAGTTCCCCCAGTGCTCCGCATTCCAAAACCAAGTGGAATTTTCAGGATGCCCACCGGGGTCGGTGTCACTGCTGAAGGCAGCTCCATCGAGCCCGTATTTATCGATGGAAACAAAATCGGCACCGTGAGTGAGGACGCCGCAGGAAATATAATAATCCGCCACGGCGAGCCCTTCGTTGCGCACGGTTTCCCGTCCAGTCACCATGCCTTGAGTATCGGTGACATGCATCAAGCCTTTGGTGCCGATGTGACTGCTGGAAAGCCATCCACCTGCTGGATTGGCCCAGAGGTTAAACTGCCATCCGATGTAAGCGTTGTTAGCGTGTTTTTTGATGGTGTAATTGATCGCCTCGATCATGCCGCGTAGGGTGTCGGGGAATAGAGGGTCACCCGTTGCGGTATCGAGCACACCCATATCATAGACGGCATTGGTCTGCGCCATAAGCGTGGTTGGGTCTTCGTTGTTCTGCGCCATGTAACCGATAAGATCCGGCTCCAACACCCAGATCACCATCTCGTCCCTTGCCTCCTCGTTGGCAATATCAATGGCAAACTTGAGGTCTTCAAAATACCCCTGCATGTAGTCTTCCTCCTGCATGTGTTCAAGGTCGGTGGTGTAGGACTCCCCACCGTCCGGGATATTATACCACACTATCACGGGGATCATCCCGCGCTTGACCGATTCCCGAACAAACTTCCGCATTCGGTCGCCATCGACAGTCGTCCACGTCCGCCACCCGACACCTTTGCGTTTCACCCCGCCATTCATGTAGAGATAGCGGTAATCCACCCAACGATTTTTCCGATTCCCCGGATCGTAGGCGGAGAAAAAATCGAGATCCACTCCATCCTCGGACACCGAACCAAGCGACAAATAATCGGGTAACCCGGGGATGCTACCATCCGACTGGTCCACCCGCACTCCGATCAAACGGTCGGCCCCTGAGCTGTCGGTGATTTTTAACCCCGACCTCATCCCGGCAGTTCCTGTCAATGTGATTGTATCTCCTGAAATGGAAGCTGATAGAGCGGCGGGATGGTTGACGGTGACGGTGTAGGGTGCGATGCCGCCCTCGATGGTCAAGGTGCTGGTGCCAGGAGAGACAGCGACTTGCGCCGATTGGCCGGCGTTGTCTTTCCCTGCTAAATTCATCGGACTGGCTCCAGCGGTCAGATAGGTTTTTGGTGCTGACGTCGAAGTGCCCGCGCTATTGGTGAGTTCAATCACGTAAGAAAAGGCACCGATCGTATTATCGTTAAAATCCCAAGTGGCAGTCTGTGGGGCACTGCCTGTGACAGTGCCGGTGTGGACGAGAGTTCCATTTTGATAGACTTTCCATTCAGTCACCGGCTCACCACCCCAAGTATTCCACTGGACTTTGTGACCGATGCCATCCGTCCAATCGTTTTGCACCGATAGGCTGGCAACATTCGGTGCACCCGCAGGGCCGACGTCGCCACCACCCGTATCCCCTCCTCCGGTGTCGCCACCTCCTGTATCTCCGCCACCACCCCCACCGGCATCCACAGCATCGGCGTCGACCACGCGGGCCTGGAGTCGGGCAAAGCGATGATTTCCACCGACCTCCAAGGCTGTAACCGCCCGCCAAACCACACGCTTCGAGCCATCAGGATTACTGGAGGATTCATGGATCAACATCACACGACTTCCCGAATTCCAAGTCACGAGGTCATCCGAGGTTTCTACTCGGTATTCCACGCCTTGGGCAAAAGGATCCACATCGAGATCGACACAGAAATAGTCCCGAGTTACGCCGTCCACCGCAAGAGGTCTTACCACCACGGAAAATGCCGTCGCACCCGACCCCGATGACGCAGGTGCCCCCATGTCATTCCCCAGTAAAAAGTCGATCAAATCGGGAAGATGGTTACCATTGGAATCAAGGGTGGCATCGACTACTCCATGCGTCGTCTGCCACGCTTCCAATGCGGTGTTATTGGGATTCACACCAACACTGACGCCATTGAACACAATATTCGTTGGCGCAACCCAGGTCCCGGAACCCGTGAAGTCGAGATTGATACTGGCCGCCGCGCCAAATGAATACCCTAGCCAGGTCGGTTGGGTCACAGTATGGCGGCCACTACTAACCGTCCAAGAGCCGGCATTCCCCGAACTCCCGGTCGACCAGGAATCCGCATCAAACTCAAGCGTCCACGAGGTGATCGCAGCACCACTATTGTTGGTTAATTTAATCGATCCCGAAAACCCCGACGCCCAAGTCGATGTAGGATCAACGGGCTCCACGAGGATTTCTCCGCCACCCATTTCGTAGTGCCGAGTCCAACCGTCGGCGCTCGGTGGTGGCGGACCGCTGTCGTCGTTTCTGATGGTGACTGTGGCAGATGCTGTGACAATATTTCCTCCGACCGCATTACTCAGGTTAACAGAAAAATCCTCCGAAGGCTCTTCAATATCATCAGCAACGATTTCAATGCTGAGAAGTTGGGACGTTTGACCTGCCGCAAAAATGAGCGTGCCGCTGGAGGCGGTAAAATCATCGGGAGCGGTCGCAGAGCCATCGGCGACCGCCCAGTCCACGGTGGTTTCCACCGTAGGTGCGGGGCTGAGGGTGACGGTGAGATTGGCGGTGGTTGTCCCGCTGTTTCCTTCATCGAGAGAGATCCCTGAAATACTAATGTCGGAGGGATTGAGAGTATCGTCGTCGGTGATAGTGCCGATGGCTGTCGGGGTAAACAAGGTAGCTCCAATGACATTACTCAATGTCATGATAATCGTTTCGCTTGCCTCGACGGCGGTATCACCCGAGATGGTTACGGGAATCGTCTTTCGGGTTTCACCCGCAACGAAGGAGAGAGAACCAGAGGTGGCGGTGTAGTCGGTTCCCGCTGTGGCAGTGCCATCGGAAGTAGCGTAGTCCAGCGTCACTGCCGAGGCGGAAGGAGTGGAGAGGGAAATGGTAAAGTTCAGTATGGACGTGCCGCTATTTCCTTCAGGCACGGACTCACCGGAAACAAAAAGCGGGGAGGCTGGGGCCGATTTATCGTCGTCGACAACCACCCCCGTCGCCACGGCGGCGGTGCTGTGCAAGGCGGCACCAGAGGCGTTCGTCAGCGTGAGCATCAGTGTTTCGTGGTCTTCTTCGGTGGTGTCACCCGATACGGCGATGGTGACTTGTTGGCTTGTTTCGCCATTGGCAAAGGTGAGTGAACCCGAGGCCGCCGTGTAGTCGCTCCCTGCGATGGCCGAGCCGTCGGAGGTGGTATAGTCCACAGTCACTGAACCATCTGAAGGAGCTGAGAGGGTGACGGTGAACACGAGATTCGACGTGCCGGTATTCCCCTCAACCACCCGGGCATGACCGACGGCGAGGTGGGCGGAGGCGAGCGACTCACCGGTGACATCCTCACCACCAAGCACGTTGTTCACCTCATTGACCAAGGGGGCCGTGCTGGTCGATGAATATCCCAGCTTCGAGCTTCCCCCATCCACGGCCCCAGGTGTCACATCACCAAAAGCAGTCCAGATAATCACCCCACCCAAGTTGTGATCTTTGACGTATTTTGATTTTAGACCCACCGACCTAGGGTCGTCGTAACTCAAAAAGGCACCGTCGCGGGTGAGGTAAGGCACTTGGGCTTCGTTATCCCAACTTTTTGTCCATCCCCCGAGATTGGCTATGATCCGGGCGTAGTAAGGAGTGCCTTCAAACGTCGGCCAGTTGGTGAAATCAGCAGCGGTATTGACCGTGCCGTCGGGGTTGACGTTGCGTTGAGTTTTGACGGTGGGGGCATTGACGGCACCCATGCCGTTGGTAACCACACCCCGACCGTAAAACGCGAGTCCCATCGTGATTTTTTCAGGTCGAATCCCGGACTCCAGAAGCTTTCCTAACGACTGGTGCCAGGAAAGATCACCCCCCTCTTCATTGGTGTATCCGTAGAGGGGTGAATTGTGGCCAGCGGTGTTGGCCCAGCCACCTTGAAGGTCATACGACATGATATTGAAATAGTCCATCAACCCATCGAGCTTCGCCCACTCGAACCCATCGGTTTTAACCGATGCGGCTGAAAAGGCGGCGGTAATCAACTTATCCGGACCGCTTGCGGCGCGGAGTTCAGTAACCAAGGTGGTGTAGTTCGCGTAATCCGCCGTGCTTCCCATAAAGTTCATTCCGGCAAAAGGGCCGGGGTATTCCCAATCGAGATCGATGCCGTCAAATCCCAGGTTAATGAGCCTTTTGCAATCGTTGATGAATCGGGCGCGCATGATGGGGTCGGCGGCCATTTCGGGAAAATGTTTACACATCGACCATCCACCGATCGATACCATGCATTTTTTTCCGGCATTGTGGCAAAGCTCAATCAACCCGGGACTACCACCGGATTTTTTCATTGGGATCGGCCAGTTTCCGCTAGTGCCACTGGCCGGGTGTTCCCAATTCGTCGAAGTGCCTGCGATGTATCCGGCATCGATTGCTTTTTGGCTGAGTTCCCACTGAGGCTCAAGGTCACCAAAAAGAATCCAATAATCCCAGCTCGATGAAGAATCCGTCATCAAAAGCTGCCCAGGCTCCTGAACTTGTCCAGACAGATGGATTTGTTTGTTCCTCAGGTCAGCACTATGCAGCGAGCCATCTTTAGCGACCCCTTCGAAGGAGAAATTTAAAATCGTATATTGGGAATAATCCAGGTTAAGCTGATTGAGCAACCCCTGCTGGGAGTATCCGGCGGAAGCCGATTTCCAAGCATCCCATTGTGGCACATAGCCGATAATTTGTTTGCCGTGCGAGCTGGTGTAGTGAGTGGCACCTGTGTTCACCTGCCCGTGCAGGCTGGTGAAGCCGAAAGCGATCATCAACAAAAAGAAGACGCTGAAGGATCGGAGAAGTATGGATCGCTGGGAATGAAACATAGAAAAATAAATTAAAAAGAATGATACGTTAGGGGCCCACGTTCACTTGTCGAACGGAGATCCGTGCAAATTTTCGCGTCGCGGACTGCCCGGCAGGAGTGGCACTTCGCCAGACGACCCGGGTCGAGCCATCAGGATTTGCGCTGGTTTCGTGAATCAACATGGTCGAGTCGCCTGCGCTCCAGTCGATCAGGTTATCGGAGCCTTCGACACGGTATTCCACCTCTTCGGCAAGTGGGTCCACATCGATGACGATGGTAAAATACTCGCCATCGGAGCCATCGACATTCAAGGTGGACAAAGTGGCATGCATCACCTCCGATTGTCCTGCTCCAGTGCTTGGGTTGTTTCCAATAAGAAAATCAATGAGATCGGCCAAGCCATTCCCATCGGAATCTTGCATCACATCTGTAATCCCGTGAGTGGCCTGCCACGAGGTCAGCGTTACATTTCCCGCCCCCCCATTTTGATAGTGGCGCTGCCACCCTACGCCATCGGCATACGCACTCATCCACTGTTCGAATGCGGTGGCGAGGTCCGGGTGGGTCCGGTGTTCGTGACCAATTTCCCAGGTGCCCACGCCACGGAGCACCGAGCCAGCGGGTGTGAGCAAGGCATCCATTTTCATTTTCATTGCCTTGGGACTGGTAAACCACTCACTGCCAATTTTCACCTCCATGGCATTGGTGTCGATGGCGGCATCGTAGGTCGCTTGATCAGCAGCCCAAGTGTTTCGGATGGCAGCCCATGAAGTATTCGCAGAGCCGTAGAATGGCAGTCCGCAGATGATTTTGTTCGCGGGGAACCCTTTATCAATCACATACTGAAGCCCTCCCCTCACGGATTGTTCAAACATAGTATCGGTCGCCGTTGTCCACTGGGCACCGCTACCGGGTGCTTTGATCGGGCCATTGGCACCACTCGGACTGGAGGCTTTCCAGTCGTAGCCAAAGTAAAAAAAGAAATCGCAATGGTCTTTAAGGATCGCAAAATCATAGCTTCCCATATACCACCCCGGCCCCGTGCCAAACATCAGGATGTAATCGCGATTCTGAGTTTTCAGCGCCGTGTGTAACTCGGTCATCAACTGGGTGAGCGCTGCTTTTCCGGTGCCGGCATCGGGAAATTCCCAATCGATATCCACTCCGTCATAATCGTGCAACCCGACATAAGCGACAACGTTGCTGATGAAATCCGCCCGCTTAGTGGCGTCGCTAGCAATATTGAGAAACTGCCCGGCCAAGCGCGCCGGATACGCACCACCAATCGACATAATCACGGATTTATTCCGCGCATGAGCCTCGGTGATAACATCCGCTTGATAAGCCTTAAAGTTCCCCAATCCCTCCCCCACAGTGCCATCAGCATCAAGAGGTTCGGCAAAAGCATGCACAATCACATCATATCCCTGCCAGTGAATCCCCTGGATTTCCGTGGTGATTTGCGCCGAAGTCAGTGATTGTTCGGCACCGGAGGCATTGCGTAAGGCGTTGAGATAACCCATCACGATGGGACGTCCGCTCGGTAGCGTCGATAACCCACGTGGCGGCGCCGCACCGCTGGAGTCATCATTGAGAATCGTTCCCGTCGCTACTCCATCGGCAATATCAACTCCCGAGGGGTTGCTGAGAGTAAGTGTTAAACTTTTATTGGTTTCAAAAGTGGTATTACCGAGGATGGCGACTGCGATGACCTTTGAAATTTCTCCCACCGCAAATGTCAAAGTTCCCGACGTGGTTGTGTAGTCAGTTCCCGCCAACGCCGTGCCATCCGCCGTGGCAAAATCCACCGTGGCCACCGTATCAAGACCACGGGGAAGACTGACCGTAAACAACATATCCCGAGTGCCGCTATCCCCCTCTTCGACCGACGTATCGGCAATACTCATCGCCGATGAACCGGTGCCGTAATAGGAACTGAACGTGTTGACATACTCATAGACGCCGGTGCCGCCATCCGTGGTAAGATCCCAATTCACCGACCACGTCATGATCCCACGAAAGCCTGGATAGCCGCCGCTTTCTTTACGTAATGTGTAGGAACCGGTGTAATGGGAGGCCTCTTTATCACCCGTCTCAAGATACTTCACCGCCTGCAACACCTCGTCAAAAGGGATGAACCCACCACTGGCAGCACTCTGCGATGCCGGGATACCGATGGCTACTTGGTCCGGACGAAGGGGGCTGAAAAATCCCCCTCCAACATTAAACCCCTTGAGCAAAGCCTCACTCCCGGCCGTTAACATCCCCGAAGTGGCGGGACCGTGGTTGCCTCCATCCAGTCCTCTTAACCCGGATGCATTATAATACTGCGGATGAATAAAATCGAGGATATCGCGCACGCCCTCGATCCACGGCATGTATGCGCCCCAAATCCCGGCATAAGTAACCATCGCGCCCTGAACGTAAGCCGTTTCCGGCGCAGAGGTCAGCATCAACGAGCCGCCGTAATGCAGGTAAATCTGCCGAGTCGCCTCAATCAGATGAACAATCGTTGGCGTTGTCGGATTTTGAAAATCCGTATCCCCCCCATCCAAACTAAAAGTGCCCGCCTCAATATCAATATCGATCCCATCAAACCGATATTCATCAATGATCCCAATCATACTGGAAACAAACAGATCCCGCTTGGCTGTGGTATCGAGCTTTACATACGCATTAGCTCCTCCCAAAGAAATAATCACCTTGGTGCCGCGTGCCTGGAGAAACCTCACATCCTCTTTGAAAAGCGCCACCGTTTGTTCCGGCACGGCAATGCTGGGCGTGAAGACCATCGTCGCCCGATCGTCTGCATCACTTTCCGCAAAGGCAATGTAAACCACATTGTATCGATCCGGCACATCCTTGAGCCGCATCACGCTGGAGCCATTGTTGAAGTTATGCCAGTAACCCGCCACCACCTTGGTATCGGCAGGCAACCGACTCCGCACATACGCCTCCGCCGTGACATGCCCAGAAAAAGCCAGAGTCACAGCAAAGAACAACACCTTCATAATCAATGAATTCAGCCCCAAAATTTGCATTAGACAAAATTTTCACCGCCAGCGAAAAAGTCAACCGGTATTGAGCATATCAAGCCCTATTCCCCAATTAACTTTTCGCTTGTCCACTACTGAACAATCACACTGGTACATTTTCAATTTACAAGCCCCATCGACCTCATCAAATTCAATTTTAACAATCTGCCAAGCTATCTATTTTAAAGCGTGATGATTGAAAAGATGTTGATGCGGAAGGTTTTGCTTTCTAGGATTTGGATTTTTTTGTTGGCGAATCGAATATCATATAATGGATTGTTTTGAAGAAGTTTGGTGGGATCGGGTAAATAGAGTCCAACTCTGTATTTTCCTTTTAAATGAGGGGTCACGCTTCCTGACAGAATGTGAGTAAGCCCTTTATATTCGCTGTCACTCGGATCATACGGTTGCCAATCTGCGGGGTTGGCTTCTATTTTTTTTGTGAATACAACTTTGTTGTTTGGGGTGACGAGAACGAGGTAGACAGGGCGAGGATTTTTAATGGGAGAAAAGCCGACGTTTTTAAGATGAATTTTATAGTTTAGGGTGGAGCCAGTTACTTTGAGTTTGGTTTTTTTGAGATCAAAATAGAGGCGGTAACCGAGGTGGTCGCGAATAAAGTCGTAGGCGGAGCGATCGCAAGGTGCTCCCTTTTTTGTTTGGAAATATTCTTCATCAAAAAGAATGTGGTTTTCGGAAAGAAGTTCGGGCGAAACAGGAACGGTTTTCCAGTGAGCAACATTTACTTTGTTGTTTTGTGAGATGTCGAAGACATCGTAGTGATGATCTTGAAAGATTTTTAAGGCATTGGTTATGGAAAAGTTTTCGTGTAATCCCCAAGGGCCTTTTTGAGCGTAGGGGATCTCGCCCGCCACTTTTACATAAGGCGATTCTTTTTTTACTAATTTATATTCCGAGGAGCCAAAAACATAATCGTTGTTGCGTGCTTTTGGATGTTCGGACGCAGTAAAATAGTCGTTATGAAATCCGCAGCGTTTGTTCTCCTCTTCGGTTAGGTTATACTTGTTCTTAAAGCGAGGGTAGCGAATGGTGATTTGTCGGTCGGTGAAAATTTTCAAAAGGCGTTTAGCTAGTTTGCTGCGATTCTTCCAATCGCCACTCAAACGAGTGTGATGCCCTTCGCCCCAAGCACCCACAAATCCAATTTGCCACATATCAATCAACCCAATATTTTTTTGAATGAAGGGTTCTAATTGGTCAAGATGCCGGAAAATATCTTTAAAGGTCACTTTTGTTGCGCTTGGCTTATTGTCATAAGCAAAGCGAAGGAGGAGTTTAAATCCATGTTCTTTTGCGTCGTCCAACACCTTTTGCATATTTGAAAATGCTTTTTTATCGAGCGGTTTTCCAACGTAATCCGTAAGATAAAAGTAGAGTTGGATCTCGGAAATTTTATCATTTTCCACGTCGTATTTTTTTAGTTGGTCTTTCCCAATCCAACTTTTGGGAAAACGCACATCTTTATCCCACGTAAAAACCAAGTTGTGTG
>Ga0256845_1003482_pt1 | contig 10650 bp, 6 predicted proteins | sample RiftiametaG_FD_189101 | JGI IMG/M metagenome (GOLD analysis project Ga0256845, IMG submission 189101) | Tube worm associated microbial communities from hydrothermal vent at the East Pacific Rise, Pacific Ocean - Riftia | ecosystem: Host-associated > Annelida > Integument > Unclassified ... | reverse complement strand
TAGCATTGTCCCGGAGGGACAGCCGATACTAGCCCACCGATTTATCGGTGGGATCACGATGCCTCATGTGTTCCCGTCCCGGAGGGACGTTCCATATTCGCCCAGGGATTGATCCCTGGGAACCTACAACGGATGAAAGAACGTATCATATTTTCACCACAGAGAGCACAGAGTCCGCAGAGGACAATATGAACCTCTGCGATTCTCTGCGTGCTCTGCGGTGTAATTGTTTTTCCGGTGTATTCTCACAGGCCGTGTTGTATCGAACGTCCCTCCGGGACGAAAAAATATGGGGAGAACCGTGTTCCCACCGTTGAAACGGTGGGCTAGAATGGAACGTCCCTCCGGGACGAAAAATATGGAAGAAATTCGTGATCCCACCGTTGAAACGGTGGGCTAGAATGGAATGTCCCTCCGGGACGCCAAACATGATAAATTGTGGGATGGTTCCTCCCCTCCCCTGCGAGGGGAGGGGCCGGGGGAGAGGTTTTCCCGTCCCTCCTGGACGATTTTGGAATCGAACCGGGATTGAATTGTCCCGGAGGGACAGACAAAAATACCTGTCCCGGATTGACGAAATGATCGGATAGCATTGTCCCGGAGGGACAAACGATACTAGCCCACCGATTTATCGGTGGGATCACGATGCCTCATATGTTCCCGTCCCGGAGGGACGTTCGATATTCACCCAGGGATTGATAGATGTGTGATATTTACACCACAGAGAGCGCAGAGTCCGCAGAGGACAATATGAACCTCTGCGATTCTCTGCGTGCTCTGCGGTGTAATTGTTTTTCCGGTGTATTCTCAAATCCGGTGTCGTTATAGTCGGGATGGGTGAACCGCATTGTAAGGAATATGACCGCACCTGGTTCCCGGCCTTACCGGTACCGCACTCAGTTGGTCCGCCAGTGGCGGGTCACAGAGAAGCCCCCTGGCAGGCCCAGATTTGGGATAGTGGGGCGATCACTGCCCCCATTCAAGTCATTGACACGGTGCCCATTCCGGTCTGTCACCAGAAGCGGCCTCCTACCGTGGGGTCTTCCTGTATCAGCCTCCCTATGGCTCTTGTGCCAGCAAAGATTGGCACGATGTCGGCTTGAAAAGGGGACGGCGGACAGCCGCCACTGGGTAGAGGGAAACAGCGGAAGCAGCCAGGAAAGATGGGAAAAATTCCCCCCCCATACCAGCCGAATCGGAGACATTTCTTTCTTGTGAGTGTGGTAATAGAAGGAGGAACTTTTCTCCCCAGAATCCTTTACATGTTTATCATCTTACGCATCAGGAAAGCGTGTTGAAATCGCCCGAATGGTTTCAAGCGTGTCAAAGAAGGCATCGATCATATCAGGATCAAAATGCGTTCCAGATTCGGTTTTGAGCATCTCCAGGACTTCCTCTTCTTTCCAGGCTTCCCGAAAAATACGATGATTTGTTAAGGCGTCGTATACGTCAGCAATAGCGACAATCCGTCCAAAAACAGGAATCTCCCCGCCTTTCTTCCCATGGGGACGCCCATTGTCGTCTTCATAGCCTGCGATGATGTCCCCGGTTTGCGGATCAATATGTCCCGGATAGCCATGTCCATCCCACCTTTCATGATGGGTGAGCGCAATATCAGCGGCAATCCGTTCAAGCTCCGAATTTCCATACTGAAGGAGCAACTGAGCGCCTTTTACCGTATGTTCTTTCATCGTATCATACTCTTCCTGAGTCAACTTGCCCGGTTTTTTTCGAATGACAGCAGGAATCGCTAATTTCCCGATGTCATGCAGCATCGCGGCTAACTTCAGGGTATCTTTGTTCTGGGCGATCTCTTCTGCCGACAGCAGGGCGTGTTTTCGCGCCCAGGTTTCATAAATTTCTGAGGCATAGGCCCCGACACGATTGACATGGGCCACCGTTTCTTCAGTATCTCTCAGTGCTGTCAGGATTTGGATAATCCCCTGGATTCTGACACGGGTATTCTGCGCCCGTTCAACAGCACTCGCAGCATTACTCGCAAACAGTTGTACAAGTGGGAAATCGTCTTCAGAAACAGCAATCATGTTTCCGTCCTCGTCGCGGGAGTTGATCAGTTGAATCACACCGATAATTTTCCCCTGAGACGTCCTTAAAGGAAAGGCAATTACTGAGGTCAACTCTGTGTGGGGATGGTTTTTATACGACGGTTCCGGATCATGGAAGGCATCCGGTGAAAGTTGGGAGACATCTGCAATATTAATAATGTCGCCGGTTTGCGCGATATAGTTGGGAATACACTCCTCTGGAATCCTGGAAAGAGAATGGTCATACAAACGTTTTCCATCGAACGATGCTGACTGGTGAGGATCGCCATTCTGGGTATGATGATGGCAAAGCACCTCTCCTTCCATAATATAGATTGAACCGACTTCGGCATTGGCAAGCCTCTTTGCGGTTGCTAGAATCTTTTCCAACAAAAAATCAACATCTCGCGCCTGACCAAAATCTTTACTTACGTCAAGAATCTGTTGAAATGTTTGGCATTTCTCCGACATCATCGCACCTCTGTAAAAAACGGTTTATCCTCCCCACGGCATGGCTTCATATTCCCTGGAGAGTTCGTCCCGGATACCTTGAAAAAATCTTTCATGACCTTTCTCCCAATCAGAAAGCATTTTGAAAGCCTCTCTCGCCTTATCATGGTCGATCGTCTCAGCCATTTTTGCGTAAAACTGGCTGAGATCGCGTTCAATTAACAGCGCGGTGTGAAAAACTGTCACATCCGGGATCATTGAACTTTCGAGACATTGTTCCAGAAATTCCGACTTTGAACGTTCATCAAAAAAATCCGTCGGCTCAATTGATACACTTTCCAGACTCGCCACGTTCACACTGCCGCTTTTTTCAAGGTCTTTGAGAATATTGCTAATGAACACGACGTGTTTTTGCTCTTCTTCAATCAATTTCTTAAACGCTGTGACCGCTGCCCCTGTTCCCAGGCGTTCAAGAGAAGTGCGAAAAAAACTTAACCCGGTTTTTTCCTGATTCAGGGCATATTGAAAAATTTTCACCAATTGTTCCTGGTTGGCTGCCATATTTTTACTCCTCCCATGTAACGTGTTATGGGGTTATTCCTCAGCAGTGACCGAACTCTGGCAGGGCCTTGAGCTCCTGGTCAGAGTTGACATGGTTCTCCCAGACAGAGAAGGGCGCGACCAATACCGGCATCTCTCAGGCATTCTCTCAATCACGCGACTCAGCGTCAGAACCAACAAGCGCCCGCACCTGCTCTTCAAGTTCCCGGATTCTTTGTTCCATGGCCCGGAGGGTCTTTAACGTCTCAGGAAGTTTCTGGAGAGCGATTTGAGACTTTTTCCATGCTCGCTGCTCAACAGCGGGACTTCCTGAAAGCACAGATTTCTCCGGCACAGATTTCGTCACACCCGATTGAGCGCCAATCACGACCGAATCCCCGATCTGAATATGACCAACGAGTCCGACCTGCCCTGCCAGTGTCACATGTTTTCCGACCCTCGTACTTCCGGAAATACCGACCTGTGAGACGACCACAGAATGTTCTCCGATCACGACATTGTGGGCAATCTGCACCAGGTTATCAATTTTCACGCCCTTATGGATGTGAGTTTCTCCAAGTGTGGCCCGATCAATCGCCACATTGGCGCCGATTTCCACATCATCGTCAATGACAATTGTTCCGATTTGAGGGATTTTGTAGTAGGACCCATCGACTGGTGCAAAACCGAACCCATCACTTCCAACGACCGTGCCGCTGTGAATAATGACCCGGTTCCCAAGTGAGACGTCCTGCAAGAGAGACACGTTCGGATACAGCACGACATCTGAACCAATCGTGACATGATCTCCAATCACGACCCCCGAATACACTACCGTTCGCTCCCCAATCCTGACATTATTCCCAATCGACACATTGGCGTCAATAGCGCATTGTTTCCCAATCGTCACATCTTCTCCGACATGACACGTTTCATGGATCCCAACAGGAGGGTGGTACTTTTGCGAAAACAGGGTTAACACCCGGGCAAACGCCAAATATGGGTTCGGAACTTTCAGGAGGTTGAGGCCGGGGAGATCGATATTAGGCGGCACGATCACCGCCGACGCCTTTGTCTGCCGGAGTTTCGGGCGATATTTAGGGTTGGCTAAGAAGGTAATCTCTCCCTCCCGGGCCTCATCAAGGCCAGCCACGGCCGTGATAGCAATTTCTCCGTCACCAACCACCATTCCGTGAACATGTTCTGCTAACTCGGCTAAGGTTTTTTTCATGTCTTGTTTGTTTTCATTCTCCAGATTCGTTATATCACTCGTGATGGCGTACGCGGGTATCCGTGAACATCTATCATAGATTATTGAACCCGCGTATTGTACTGCTTGATAATATCTTCAGTTAACTCGATCGTATCAGCGCCGTAGAGGATACTCCCGGCTTCCAGGATCAGTGTGAAATTATTGGCTTTTCCATATTCGACCACCAATTTACCGACCTCTTCCAGGAGTTGTTTGAGCGCGCGCTGTTCGATTAAGCGCAGTTCTGACTGTGAATCCTGGACAAAACGCGACAGATCACGCTCCATTTTTGCGATTTCATCTCGTTTTTCCCCCTTTGCTTCAGGGGTCAACATGCCCAGCTTGTTGGTCAGATCGGTTTTCAGGGCTTGCAGGTCGTCTTGCATCTGTTTGGCCTTGACTTCGAGTTCTGCGGCTTTCTTCTTAATCTCCTCCTGGGCGCGCTGCCCTTCCCCTGAGGAATCAATAACACGCTGGAGATCAACAAAACCAATTTTCATCTCCGATGATTGAGCAAAAGCATTCGTCATCATCCCATATCCAAGCAGCGCAATTGTCAAAAAACTTATAATCCATACTCTTTTTATCGTCTTCATTGTGCGTTTTCTCCTTTTGTGAAAAACATGACACTTTGTGATAACTGGCGCTATCGTGGTCAGATAGCGCCTGGTGGTTAAAAAAGAGCTCCGATCCCAAAATGGAACTCATCAGGATCATCGCCAGGTTCCCGATCGAGTTTATAGCCCCAATCTAACCGAAGCAAGCCCAAGGGACTAAAAAACCGAACGCCAACGCCAATACTCTTCCTCAAGTCTGAAAAATCGAAGTTTTCATCAGCTCCATACACATTGCCCATATCATAAAAGGCCACCAGCCGTACCGATTTTTTGACTGGAATAATAAACTCTCCCGTCATCACAGTGAGCAGGTTTCCCCCAATATCTTCGCCATTTTCATCTTTCGGGCCAACAGAGCGCTCTTCATAGCCACGAATTGTATCAGCACCACCAGCAAAATATCGCTCAAAGATGGGCACTTTATCGCTTCGACCATAGTGAGTGATGTAGCCTACCTCGGTCTTGAATCGAAAGGCGAAATCATGATAAATAGGAATGTAGGTATTATTATCGAATTCCAGTTTATAAAAATCATTTTCTCCTTGTAAAATCCCACCAGCCACTTCCCCTGAGATTCTTGTCCGAAATCCTTTGGTGGGAAGGAGTACATTGTTAATGCTCGAACGACTCAGCCGCAGCCAGCCACTGCTCGTTTTACTGATGCCTTCTGCTTCTTTAATAATGTGAGAAGCACTCTCTTTCAGATGTTTCGTATCGACCTGACGATATTCATATTTTAATGTGCCAAAAACCCGTTCAAAAATTTTTCGACCAAGACGCACCCCACCTCCAACACTTGACGAATCGTACGACGTATATTTCCGATCGCGTTTGTAGGCATCAATGCCGACCAGATAGGGAGAGTCTAAGAAACGGGGCATCGTATAGTTCAGATTAAAGGTTTGGGATTTACTGCCTATCGTAGCAGAAAGGTTGATCTTGTGCGCGAGACCAAACAGATTCGCGTATGCAAAACCGCCGGAAAAGACAAAACTATCCAAAGAACTCCAGCCGCCTCCAAAATTAAACGACCCGATAGAACGTTCAACAACTTCAATGTTTAAATCAATGGTATTGGGTTCAGGGCCATCGTTTAACTGAAAATTCACATCATCAAACAAACCCAGGTTGAAGATGTCCTGCTGGCTTTTCTCGAGCAGGGCGCTATTGAGCAAATCTCCTTCCTGGATGTCTAACTCGCGCCGGATCACCTTATCGCGAGTGACTTCATTGCCGGAGATTGTCACACGCGAGAGGTAATGGGGCACTCCTTCCCGAATCGTATACGTTAAGCTGACCCGCTTCTGTTCTGCATCGATCTGAATTCGGGGATCGATCACAAGTTTCCCTCTCGTATTTTCTGAAATAGGGGCAACATAGCCCTTTTGGGCATACAATTCAGAGATGGCTAAAATATCTTTTCGAATGCTGGAACGGCTAAACGGGTCGCCTGACGACACCTTGATCACATCTTCAAGCGCTTCCGTGGAATACACGCTGTTTCCTTCAATCGCCACCGTACTAATCGTATACAGGTCCCCTTCATCAAGGGAAATTTTAATAAAGAGATCGCTGCTATTTTCACGAAAATCAAGGTCATAGCCTGTGACAGCCGCATCAAGGTAGCCGTTATCCGCATAGAAAAACTTTAAACGCTCTAAATCTGTCTCAAAGGTCGTTTCTTCATATTTTCCTGCACCCGTAATAAACGAGAAAAAATTTTTCTTACGAGTGGCCATCCGTTCCTCCAAATCTTTTGCCGGAAAGGCGGAATTTCCTTCAAAACTGATGTCCCGGACTCTCGCTTTTTGGCGTTCTTCGATCACATACGTCAGAACCACTTCGTCATCAGGAGCCGACGGATCCTGGATGAGTTTTGGTGTGACCTGAGCGTTTTGGTAGCCCTCTTCATGATACAATTGTCGAATATTCTCTTCATCCTGCTTGATTTTTTGAGGGTAAAATTTCAGATTAAATGAATCAGATAAATCTGCCGGGGGCAGAGTCAAGACTTCTTCAATTTTATCATCGTTGATTTTATTGTTGCCCTCAAATTCGATACGGCTGATTGGAGGAAGCTCTTGCACAACGAACGTCAGCGAAATTCCACCAGCCGCCTCCCTGGATTCAACATCAACTGAGGAGAAAAACCCAATATCATACACATGCTGAATATCTTTGGCGATTCGTTCCGGATCGAATGGCGATCCGACCTTGCTTTCTAACACAGAAAGAATCGTGCCTTCAGGAATAAGGATATTCCCTCGGGCTCTTATCGCGGCAATAGTGTGAATCCCCTGGAGGGAACTGGCCTGGGCAACGATTTCGACATGAGGCCCTATCCCTGCCCATATAATAGCAAGCCCCAACATACAGAATATTTTTCTTTGTAACCGTTTCATATTTTGAGTGACTAAGGTGAACAGAAGTGGCTAATCAGACACTTTTCACGTTAGTTCACATGAGTTCACGTTAACCATATTTCGTTCTTCATGAGATTGCTCAAAGCTCGCAGCTTGCCTGAAGGTTGGCGCATTATGCTCGATCACGACATCAAGAAGACCGCAGCCTTCGAAACGTCCTTTCAGAACCTCTTCAGCCAGAGTATCCTCGATATGACGCTGAATGATGCGTCGTAAAGGCCGCGCCCCATACGCCGGGTCAAACCCCTTCTGAATCAACCATTCCTTAGCCTCAGGCGACAGCCTGAGGCGCATGCGTTTTTCGTGTAATTGTTCATTAACCTCCTCAATCATCAGCTCAATGATTTGACTGATATGGTCTTTGTTGAGCGAGTGAAATGTAATCATCTCATCGAGACGATTGAGAAACTCAGGACTAAACACTCGTTTCAACTCACCTTGAATAAGCGTGTTCATGTGAGTATATGAGTGGTCCGCATCGTATTTCTGAAACCCAAGAGACGTTCGTTTCTCCAGTAAACGCGCTCCAATGTTCGATGTCATAATCAGCACGGTATTTTTAAAATTCACGGAACGCCCCATGCTGTCAGTCAATTGCCCATCGTCCAGAACCTGCAGGAGGATATTGAACATATCCGGGTGGGCTTTTTCAATTTCATCCAATAAGATGACAGAGTATGGATGACGCCGAACTTTCTCGGTCAACTGTCCCCCTTCATCATAACCGACATATCCAGGAGGAGCACCAACAAGACGTGATACGGCAAACTGTTCCATATACTCCGACATATCGATCCGGATAAAAGCCGACTCGTCACCAAAGAGGTAGTGCGCCACGGCTTTTGACAGCTCAGTTTTCCCCACACCGGTTGGCCCCAGAAACAGAAAGGCTCCAACTGGCCGTTTGGGGTTTCGGAAGCCGGTACGTGAACGACGAATCGCTTTTGATATTGCGCGAATCGCTTCATCCTGCCCAATAATCTGCTCATGAAGCGCTTCTTCCATGTGCAAGAGACGTTCGGATTCATCAGCTTCAATGCGGCTTAATGGGATACCGGTCCAGATTGACGAGACGATCGCGACATCATTCTCGCTCACAACAGGGCGATCTTTTTCACGATTTTTCCGCCAATCCGCTTTTAACGATTTGATTTTCTGCCGAAATTGTCGTTCTCGATCACGAAACTGAGCGGCCCGCTCAAAATCCTGTTCTTCAATCGCTTCTTCTTTTAAACGATGAATCTCTTTGAGCGTTTTGGTTATCCTTTTAAAACCGGAAGGATAAGTATAGCCTTCGATTTTACACCGGGAACACGCTTCATCCAACAGGTCGATTGCCTTATCGGGGAAAAACCGATCCGTCATGTATTGTCCTGACAACTGAACTGCCATAGCAATACTGCTGTCCGGAATGCTGACCTTATGATACGTTTCGTATTTCTCTCGCAGTCCTCCCAGAATTTGAACCGTTTCCTCAGAAGAAGGAGGCTGCACGAGAATACTTTGAAAACGCCGTGCCAAGGCCCCGTCTTTTTCAAGATGTTTCCGATACTCATCAAGGGTCGTTGCCCCAATACACTGCACCTCACCACGGGATAAGGCAGGTTTCAGCATATTTGAAGCATCAATTGATCCCTCTGCTCCTCCGGCTCCGATCAAGGTATGAATTTCATCCACAAACAGAATAATTTCTTGTGAATGTCGAATTTCTTTGACAACAGCCTTTAATCGCTCCTCAAACTGCCCCCGATATTTTGTCCCTGCCACAAGAGCGCCAAGGTCCAGGGAGACCAGGCGTTTCTTCCTCATTGACACCGGAACATCGCCCCGAACAATCCGTTGAGCAAGCCCCTCGACAATGGCTGTTTTGCCAACCCCTGGTTCACCAAGCAACACCGGATTATTTTTCGTACGACGACTGAGAATCTGGATAATCCGTTCCATTTCATCACGTCGGCCAATTATCGGATCAAGCTTATCCTGGCGGGCAAGTTCGGTGACATCCGTACTGAACTGTTTGAGAACCTGTAACTCCTTCTCCTCTTTCGCTTTTTTCTGAGCCGCCTCCAGGATTGAGAGAATCTGGCGTTTCAGTCTCTCTTCTGTCACCCCATATTCGCGCAGCATTTGCGAGGCAAGGTTGTATTGCTCCTGGAAAATTCCCAGGAGAAGGTGCTCGGTTCCAATATAATTGTGATGGAAGTGACGAGCGTATTCGACAGAAAATTCCAACGCTTTCTTCGCGGCAAGCGTAAAAGGCAACTCATCGAGGTTCATCGAGCTTTTCCCCCGAAAAATTCGGTTTTCAAGTTCCTGCTTTAAGCTCGATGGGGGCAGGCGTAATTCCTGCAAACACGCGACAGCAACACCGCCGCCTTCTTTAAGAAGGCCAAGAAACAGGTGTTCACAATCAAGGCTGTCACTGTGTAAACGACCAGCCTCACTTCTTGACATCACGATAACTTTTCGCGCGCGTTCTGTAAATCGTGTAAACATAAACGTCCTAGTCTCTGTTGTAATAAGGTTGCCCGGAGCCTGTTTTCGGCATACTCATCGAACGACTCTGGGGAAGAATGCAGGTGTTGACGACGCTGCTCCCCATACGCTCGGATATGGGCTGGCTGGATGCGAATCGTGAGTTGATCGAGCTGTTTCAACTGATAATTCAGGGATTGCCGCGTCCGATAACGTGGTGAACGCATACCAAGAGCGGCAGCGAGACGAAGCATGGCGATCATCTCCAGACCGCGTTGTAAAGATATGGCATCCATGGACATGAGAGAGCTTTGGGCTTTGCGCATCCGTCGCCGTAAACCGTAAGAAAGGCTGTTTTCCAGCAGTAAGCGGGCCTGCCTCTCGTGCTCTATCAGGTACTTGCAGATTCCTTCCAGATTCCGAAGAATGGAAGCAGTATGCCGTTCCCTGGAGTGCTGATAGGAAATTTGCAGGACGTATCCCTGGGATTCGCTCCCCTCCCCATGCGTGCCCCTCACAGTATATCCGGCATCGACGCAATGACGAATCAGGGACGCGATACGTTTCAACAGAATCAGTCCCGGAACAAAAATCATCGCAGATGCCCTGAGCCCGGAACCGGTATTATTGGGACAGGTTGTCAAGTATCCATCATGGCGAGAAACGGCAAACTCGAGACGTTGGTGTAAATGCTGGTCAAGGATGTGGGCGGACTTCCAGGCTTTTTGAAGAGCCAACCCATCAGAGAACGCCTGAATTCTCACGTGATCTTCTTCATTGATGAGAATGACGGTGCGCTCACGACGCTTTTCGGGAAGAATGACGGCGCGAGAGCTTCCATGCACCGC
>Ga0256845_1003481_pt1 | contig 10650 bp, 8 predicted proteins | sample RiftiametaG_FD_189101 | JGI IMG/M metagenome (GOLD analysis project Ga0256845, IMG submission 189101) | Tube worm associated microbial communities from hydrothermal vent at the East Pacific Rise, Pacific Ocean - Riftia | ecosystem: Host-associated > Annelida > Integument > Unclassified ... | reverse complement strand
AATTAAAAAGAAAACAATACAAATCAAAAAAGCTGAACAATGATATCATTGTTCAGCTTTAATTAATAATTTTAATCCTTTAATAATCTGTATCGGTTATTTAGGACTAGACAGGGGGAGAAAGATGGGATTTGCAAAAAAACAATCTGCAATACCTGTAATAAACTCTAAATCAATAGTTTATAATTTTTTATTTTATCTCAATCGTGTCGCAATTGTCTCAATACTGATTGTCAGGTAGTTGAGTGCGTTGTTAAGTTTATTTCTTTTATTCTTGAATAATCAAATTTAAGACTTTTGAAATAACTAGGCTAAATCATATTTGGTATAAGTTAATTTTACTATGTTTGAAAAGCTTTATTAATTAAATAATTGGTGTAAATTATTAACTGATTTATAATAAAGTTTAGTTATAACTAAATATTTTGTCAAATTATTCGTTAATATTGTCGGAGATAGTTCCTAATTGTAATCCAATTCAAGTTTATGAATTGTGTAATAATGGGGAAAGCTATTTTAAAAGCTTCGCGGAGGAGGCTATGAAAGATAGTGCTTTAAGTAGTAAGTTTGCCGCTGTTGTTAGAACAATTGAATTAACTTCTAATTTAAATAGAGTGAATAAAAGAAAGTTCAGAGAAATTCAAGGTCATAAGTTATCAGTTAAGCTATATGAAGCAAAATCACAAGGTGGAGAATTAAGAGTTTATTTATTTCATGAAGAGAAGACAGGACGTGTTATAGTTTTGGGGGGATTAAAAAAAACTCAAACAAAGGATATAAAAAGAGTTGAAAGAATAATAAAGGATTATATATATGAAAAGCAATAAAATAAGAGAGCAAATATTAAATGAGTCATCTTATTGGGTTGAAGGAATTAATTCATTTCTTTATGATGTAATAGAGGAGTACATGGATAATAACTCAATGAAAACTCAAAAATCGTTGGCTAAACACTTAGGAATTTCCAAAGGGAGAGTTTCTCAGATTCTTAATGAAGGGGATATAAACTTTAGCTTAGAAAAAGTTATTGATATTGCTTTAAAAATGGATAAGTTTCCTGATTTTAAATTTATAGATAAATCTGTTTATTTAGAGAATGAAAGAAAGCACTTCCTTGAAAAGAGCAAATTACTCCTTAATAAAGGGAGTAATTCAGCTATGGAAGTCAGTAGTGACAGTGCTATTGTAATTCCTATGTATGGGTTAAAATCAGAATTCCATAATGTTGATAATTCATTTAGTGAAATTAATTTTTTAAAAGAGCAACATGTCGGATAAAGCAATAAATGTTTCTTTTAAAGTTATTAAAATAGCGACTACAGGGTTCTCATTTAATGAGCCTGAAGATACTAAATCTTTAGAAGATGGGCAGGAGTTAGGGGTTAACTTGGATGTAGCATTAAATATTGAAACAGACTCTGATATAGACCAACGTCAATTATTAACAGTTATAGTTACTTCTGAATTTTTTGATAAAAAGAATAAAGTTACTTTATTCAGCCATAAAGCTAAGACTGTTTTTGCGGTAGAGGGGCTAGAAGAAATGGATGACAATGTAGAAGGGGAAGATATTGGGTACAAAATTCCGATTGATCTTATGGTAATGACTCAGTCGCTGGCATTTTCGCATGCAAGAGCTTTGCTAGCAACTGAAACTTCAAATACTATTTACAAAGACTTCTATTTGCCATTAATAGATCCTGCTATTTTCACAAAAAATAAGGTTTCACAAAAATAGCAGAAAACTGACGTAGGGTAGAAGTAAAGCTTCGACCCGAATTCGAATTAAGTACCTCATAGTTAGTAAGTTGTGATTTTTCTATCGCTGTGTCGCAAAACCTTGAAAAAAGTGCGACAAAAAATGAAACATCCTGATAATTAGAATGTTGCAAATTAAAAGGGTGGAAGATGAGATTACTTCGTGATCCCTGATATCATCAAGTAACCTGCAATGAAAAAGAAAAATCACGTTGTGATTTATTATTTTACTTCGTAAATTTTCACTTAAACGAGTTTAGTTCAATTTACTTCATAAAAAAACTCCCAGCAAAGCTGAGAGTTTTCTTTTTTAATGGGTGGAAGATGGGATTCGAACCCACGACTTCCGGCACCACAAACCAGCGCTCTAACCAACTGAGCTACAACCACCATTTTCCCCGTTAGGGGACGGCAAATATACTGTTTTTTTAAAAAAAGAAAACATTTATCATTAAAATTTGAGAATTAATTTTAATGCCTATTATGTGTAATTTTGAATGATGTCTGCTTCAAAAAAAATAACCTTAAATGTAGAAGGTATGACCTGTGCTAATTGTGCTTTAGGGATAAAGAAACAATTAGAAAAAAAAGGAATGGAAGAGGTGAGTGTTACTTTTTCCACAGGGGAAGCTTCTTTTGTAAATTCAGCAAAATTAAGTTTAGAAGAAGTAACGGCTAATATTAATAGTCTAGGATTTAAAGTTGTTGATAAAATTGAAGAAGATGAAGGATTGTCTTTGATTGAAAAAAAATTCTATTTCTCCCTAATCTTTACAATCCCTTTGTTTTTACACATGTTTTTCGGGCACGATTTTATTTTAAATAATGTGTGGGTTCAATTATCATTATGTACTCCTGTATTTTTAGTTGGTTTGTCCCATTTTGGGAAAAGCGCATTTGGATCATTGAAAACAGGAGTCCCCAATATGGATGTACTTATTGTAATAGGTATAACTTCTGCTTTTGGTTATAGTTTGTATGGTACAATGGCTTATTTGGGAATGCCAGAAGCACATAATTTTTTGTTTTATGAAACTGCAGCAACTATTACCACATTGGTATTGTTAGGGAATGTTTTGGAACATCGTTCGGTAAAACAAACTACTACAGCCATTAAAGAATTAAATCAATTACAAAAGACCGAAGCTAAACGCATACTACCAAATGGAGAGATTGAATTGGTTGATTATAATGATATAAAAGAGGGAGATGTTCTTCAATTTAATACAGGTGATAAAGTTGCTGTAGATGGTGAAATTATTTGGGGAGATGCTGTTATCAATGAATCAATGATTTCTGGGGAAAGCACTCCAGTCAATAAAACAATTTTAAATAAAATTATTGGAGGAACTATTGTAGAAGATGGATCTATTAAAATGAGAGCGGAGAAAGTAGGAGATGAGACAGTACTTTCTAAGATAATTGAACTGGTAAAAAATGCTCAACAAGATCAGCCAGAAATTCAAAAACTGGGAGATAAAGTGAGTAGTGTTTTTGTTCCTATTGTTATTGGTATAGCAAGTTTAACATTTATCATTACGTATTTTGTGTTAGATTTTGCTTTACAACAATCAATGATGCAAAGTATAGCTGTGCTGGTTATTTCCTGTCCTTGTGCAATGGGATTGGCAACACCAACGGCAGTAATGGTTGGAATTGGTAGAGCAGCAAGAAAAGGAATCCTAATTAAAGGAGGAAGTACTTTAGAACAATTTGCGGTTGCAAAAAATATTGTCTTTGATAAAACAGGAACACTTACCACTGGAAACTTCATAATAGAAAAAACAAAACTATATGCCTTAGCTTCAGAGCAAGAACTAAAAGACATATTATTTAGTTTAGAACAACATTCTTCACATCCTATTGCAAAATCTATTGTTAATTATTTAAGAGCAGACGCTATTCCTTTTGAATTGGTTGATGTGAAAGAAATAAAAGGAAAAGGATTGGAAGCGAAAGATGCAGCGGGGAATCATTATCAATTAGGTTCATACCGATTAGTAGAAAATTTAACCAAATATCAAGATCATTCAATTTATATTGTTAAAAACAAGGAGTTAATTGCTGGTGTTGATATTGAGGATGAATTAAAAGAAAATGTTGCAGAAACGATTGAGCTATTAAATCAGCAGAATTTAAATACAGTTATGTTGAGTGGAGATAGAGCTGAAAAGTGTAAGGAATTAGCTACAGCAATAGGAATAAAAACAGTTTATAGTCAGCAACTACCTGATGAAAAATTAAAAATCATTGAAAAACTTCAAATAGATTCTCCTGCGGTTATGGTTGGTGATGGCATTAATGATGCTCCAGCTTTAGCAAAAGCTTCGGTTGGTGTATCGTTGAGTAATGCAACACAGATTGCTGTGCAAACTGCACAAATTGTGTTATTAAATGATAAGGATTTGAGTCAAGTTTATGAAGCATATTTAATAAGTAAGCATACCTTAAAAACGATTAAGCAAAATCTCTTTTGGGCTTTTGCGTATAATATTGTTGCCATACCAATAGCAGCGTTTGGTTTTTTAAATCCTATGGTAGCTGCTTTGGCAATGGCATTCTCTGATGTAATTGTTATTGGAAATTCTATACGGTTGAAGAGAAAGAAATTAAAATAATTTGATTTATGCTTATTTTGGTATCTTTACCAGAAGCATTAATAATTTGCACATGAGATTAAATAAAAAAACAACAGTAATCGTTTTGCTTTTAATGGGCTTAACTTTTTCATCATATAAAATTACAGGAATACTTTATCAAACAAAAACAGGTGAAGTTTCATTTAGCTCCGATGCTCCTTTAGAAATGATAAAAGCCTCATCAAGTAAGTTGGCAGGGATTTTAAGCTCTGGAAATAAAGCATTTGCATTTGTTGTTCCTATGACTAGTTTTAATGGCTTTGGGAAACCTTTACAAAAAGAACATTTTAACGAAAACTACATTGAATCTGATAAATACCCTAACGCAAAATTTGAAGGAAAAATTATTGAAGATATTGATTTTTCTAAAGACGGTGTTTATAAAGTGAGAGCAAAAGGTAAATTTTCTATTCATGGAGTAGAAGAACCCAAAACAATTAAGTGTGATTTAACAATAAAAGGAAAAGAGATTAAAATAAAGTCTAAATTTAATGTAATGTTAGAAGATCATGGTATTCAAATTCCTTCAGTTGTCAATCAAAAAATTGCTGAAGAAATTATAGTTAAGATAGATTTATCATTACTCCCTCGCTAAAATTTTAATACATCGTGATTAGAATTGTTTTAAGATATAGTACATTATATTTTTTACTAGCAATAAGTATTATTGCTTTTGGACAAAGTCCACATTTTAAGAATCATGCTATTTTTAAAGGTCAAAAAGGTTATACTGTCAACAATGTTTTTCAGGATACTAAAGGGTTATTATGGTATGGAACATCAGAAGGGCTAGTGCTTTATGATGGTGTGAGTTATACCAAGTTTACGGTAGAAGACAGTCTAGCATCAAACAATGTAACTACAATTTCAGAAGATGAACATCATAATTTATGGATAGGGCATAAAAAAGGGAAAGTCAGCATTATTGATGATGCTCATAACATTACTGCTTATACAGATTTGGATAGTTTGTTATCTGAAGACATTTCAGAAATTAAATTTATAAGTAAAGAACATTTTTTAATAGCAACACTTGGTGGTGGGTTGTTTGATGTAAATGGGGCACAAGTTTCTGTTTACAATTCAGAGAATGGTGCTGATGATTATGTTTATGATATAGAGCTGGATGATGCAGGTAACATTTGGTTAGCAACAGATATTGGTGTATTGGTTCAAAAAAATGATAGTTGGGGAAAAACATCTATGGATGATGGATTACCTGATAATATTGTGAAAGAGTTAGAATTTGATAACTCAGGGAAGCTATGGATAGGAATGGAAGATGAGGGGATGGCAATTTACAATCTTGAAACTAAAAAAATAATACCCATACCAAATTGGGAGTTTGGGAGTTTAAACCACTTTTTAATTAGAGAAGAAGGAGAGCTATGGATTAGTACTAAAAGAAAGGGAATAGTAAAATTAAATTATAAAAGCGAAAGTGATTATCAATACAACAACTATTTAGAAACAGATGGTTTAATAAGTAATCGGACAAAAAGTATTTTTAAGGATAATGAAGGAAATATCTGGATTCCATCTAAAGAAGGCGTCTCTCAATTTACAGGTAATTTATTCGAAATTTTAAACACAAACGGAGGTTTACCTGCTAATCAGGCGTATAGTTTTGTTATTGATTTAGAAAATAGGTATTGGGTGGCTTCTGTTGGTGGTCTTTTTGTAATGACTAAATCTATGACTGGCACATTTACTTCTCAGAAACTATTGGTTGATGAAAAATATGCTAATCAAACTTATACATCCTTATATCAATCTGATGATAGTACTATTTGGATAGGAACTTATGGTTATGGAGTTTATCGCTTTAATACTAAAACGTTAGCGTTTAATAATTTTAATTCAGAAGGGAGTTTATCCAACAATAATGTAATTTCTATAAGTGGAGATAGCGAGAATATTTGGTTTTCTACTTCTGGTGGAGGAATAAATTATCTTAATAAAGATGATGAGAGTTTTGATTTTAAGAGTTATTCAAAAGAGAGTGGCTTAGGAAGTGATTATTTGTATATAGCCTTTAAAGATTCTAAAGGGCGTGTATGGTTTGCACAGGATGGAGGAGGAATTTCTTTGTTAGAAAATGGTAAACTGACAAGTGTCGAAGGGTTTGATACATTGAGTAATGTGGTTTATGGAATTGTGGAGGATGGACTAAATAATATTTGGTTTACGACAGCAAACGAAGGTTTAATTAAATATGATGGAGATAAATATCATCATTTTACGACTAAAGATGGTTTAATCACAAATTCTTTCAATTCTATTATAGTAGATAGTTATGGGAATTGTGTTTTATCAAGTAACGAAGGTATTACTGTTGTAAATATTGAAACTAATCAGTTTTTAAATTATAGAGAAGATGATGGTGTTGCATATTTAGAGCCTAATTTAAATGCAATATTTAAAGATAAAACGGGTGCTATTTGGATTGGTACAAATAATGGAATAATAAAGTATGATCATGAAATCTCTCATGATAAAGTAAAGGGTGTTAAGGTTTACATTACTAAAAAACAAACATTAGAAAACGAGTTAACAGATTCTGCTAGTGTTTTGAGTTATGATGAAAATCATTTGATTTTTAACTACATCGGTTTATGGTATAAAGCTCCTGAAAACATTGTTTATCGATATAAAATTGAAGGACATGATCTTGATTGGATTTATGCTCAAAAATCTTTAACAGCAACGTATTCTGGATTACCTCCTGGAAAATATACATTTAAAGTTGAAGCTACAATTGATAAAAACAATTGGAAAGGAGTAGAGACTGCTCAGTTTTATTTTAAAATTGAAGCTCCTTTTTGGCAAAAATGGTGGTTTATAATTACTGTTGTTTTATTAATTATAGTAGGATTTTATTCTTTTATGAAAATTAGGGTTGCTAACCTAAAAAAGTCAGAAGAGAAATTAAAGGACGAAGTAAAAAAGAGGACTGCTGAAATTTCTAAACAAAAGGATGAGTTAGAAAATAATAAAAACATTATTGAGCAAAAGAATAAAGACATAATGGATAGTATTCATTATGCGAAAAGGATACAATCTGCTATATTACCTCCTAATTCTTTTGTGAAGGAGCATTTACCTGATTCTTTTGTTTTATATAAGCCTAAGGATATTGTTGCGGGAGATTTTTATTGGATGGAGCAGGTTGCACCTGTAGGCAAAAATAAAGAAGCTCTTATTTTGTTCGCAGCAGCTGACTGTACAGGACATGGTGTTCCTGGAGCAATGGTAAGTGTTGTTTGTAATAATGCGTTAAATCGTTCTGTTAGAGAATATGGGTTAACTGATCCTGGAGAAATCCTTAATAAAACACGTGAAATTGTAATTCAAGAATTTGGAAAATCTGATGAAGATGTAAAAGATGGGATGGATATCGCATTGTGTTCTTTAGAAGATAATTCCCCCTTTGAAGGGGGAGAAAGGGGGATGTCTCTTAAATATGCAGGAGCTCATAATCCTTTATGGATAGTAAGAAGTAATGATGCTGAGCCTATTGAAGGGTTTGATATTCAAAATATAAAACAAGTAGAAGGCGAAGGTTGTATTATATATGAGGTGAAAGCAAGCAAACAGCCTATTGGTAAATTTGTTGATCCTAAGCCATATACAACGCATACTCTTGAATTACAAAAAGGAGATTCAATTTATATTTTTTCTGATGGTTATGTTGATCAGTTTGGCGGGCCAAAAGGAAAGAAGTTTAAAACTAGAGCTTTTAGAGAATTGTTGTTATCTGTCCAAGGTAAGAGTATGGATGAACAACAAATAATTATTGATGATGCATTTGAAACTTGGAGAGGTGATTTAGAGCAGATAGATGATGTTTGTGTAATAGGAGTGAAGATTTAATATTTTAAAAAAGACCATCCCCAGATTTATTCTGGGGTCTGCCTAATAATAGCACTAGATAAAATATGAACTCTTACTACGTTTATATCTTAACGAATAAGAACAATACAGTTTTATATACTGGTTTTACCAATGATTTAGAAAATAGGATAGATAGTCATAAAAGAAGAGTAATTAAAAAAAGTTTTACTGCAAGATATAATTGTGATAAACTTCTTTATTTTGAAGAGTTTGAAAACGTTTCAGAAGCTTCTTATAGAGAAAAACAAATCAAGAAATACAGAAGAGATTGGAAAGAAAATTTGATTAATGAAAATAATCCAGATTGGATCGATTTATCGAAAGATTGGTTTGATTAATTTTTATTAAAACGATTATCCTCGCACTTGTTGCGAGCTCTGTTCTTTAAGATTGAAAATTCCAGAATAAATCTAAAATTCTCGTAGTTGTTTTTCGTTATCTGTTCATTTGTCTAAGCTTGCTTTTATTCGGAAAGACCCCGCAACAAGTGCGGGGATGGCGCTAAAAAAGAAAGGCTATCTCCAAGATTTATTCTGGGTTAGTTAACCCTTATCCATTCTTGTGTTCTATAGAAGAACATGACATAACCTCTTACATTTAAAGTGTTTTTATCTTTCAACCATATTTTACAATCGTAAATTTTTCCATTTTCAGGATCTAAAATAGTTCCATCTTCAAATTCATTATCGTCTTGTTTTAAATCTTTAATGATTTCCATACCCAGTACAGGTTGGTCTTTTCGGTAATCACTACATTTTATACAATTCTTTTTCTTCTTTTCGGGATTCAAAATATCGATAATCTTACCAAAGTATTTATCTCCTTTTTTATAAATTTCTACAATAGATTTTTCCTCTCCAGTTTCATCATCAATGGTTTTCCATTTTCCAACAATGCTTTGAGCATTAGCTGAGAAAATAAATAGGAGTAAAGTGATTAAAAGTGTTGTTTTTCTCATCGCGATGTTTTATTGAACGCTCTCAATCATTATTTCTAAAATCTCTTGAGCTGCTTTACTAATTTTTGTTCCAGGTCCAAAAACTCCAACAGCGCCAGCATCAAATAAATAATTATAGTCTTGTTGAGGAATAACTCCACCAACAATTACCATAATGTCTTCTCGCTCTAACTTTTTTAGTTCTTCAATTACTTGAGGAACTAAGGTTTTATGCCCAGCAGCCAAAGAAGAAACACCTAAAATGTGTACATCATTTTCTACGGCTTGTTTGGCAGCTTCAGCAGGAGTTTGAAATAAAGGACCAATATCAACATCAAAACCTAAATCGGCAAAAGAGGTAGCAATAATTTTAGCACCTCTATCATGTCCATCTTGTCCCATTTTAGCCACCATAATTCGTGGTCTTCTACCTTCCAATTCAGCAAATTGGTTGGTCATTTCTTGCGCTTTTATAAAATCTTTATCATCCATAGCTTCAGAACTGTAAACACCACTAACTGAACGTATTTGAGCTTGATATCTTCCAAATACCTTTTCCATCGCATCAGAAATTTCACCCAATGTAGCTCTTTCTTTAGCAGCTGTAACAGCAGCCTCTAGTAAGTTTCCTTTTTTAGATTTAGCAATTTCGGTAATATTATTTAAAGCCGCAAGAACTTTAGCAGAGCCTCTATCTGCTTTTATTTGGTTTAATCGTGCAATCTGGCTTTCTCTTACCGCATCATTATCAACATCTAAAATATCTAATTGTTGTTCTTCGTCAACAATATATTCATTTACTCCAACAATAATTTCTTTGCCTGAATCAATTTTTGCTTGCTTGCGAGCAGCGGCCTCTTCAATTCTAAGTTTTGGAATTCCTTTTTCTATGGCTTTTGCCATTCCGCCTAATGCCTCAACTTCTTCAATTAATTTCCAAGCTCGTTCAGCTAAGTCATGGGTTAATTTCTCTACATAATATGAACCACCCCAAGGATCAACAGTTCTTGTTATTTCAGTTTCCTGTTGAATGTATTTTTGAGTGTCTCTTGCAATTTTAGCCGAAAAATCTGTAGGTAAAGCAATAGCTTCATCTAGTGCATTGGTGTGTAAAGATTGTGTTCCACCTAGAGTGGCAGCCATTGCTTCAATAGTTGTTCGTGCAACATTATTGTAAGGGTCTTGCTCCGTTAAACTCCAACCTGAAGTTTGCGAATGTGTTCTTAATGCTAATGATTTAGGGTTTTTAGGATTAAATTCTTTCACAATTTTTGCCCATAACATTCTACCTGCTCGCATTTTAGCAATTTCCATAAAATGATTCATTCCAATTCCCCAAAAGAAAGAGAGGCGAGGAGCAAAAGTGTCAATATCCATTCCAGCAGCAATACCCGTTCTAATGTATTCTAACCCATCTGCTAA
>Ga0256845_1003480_pt1 | contig 10650 bp, 13 predicted proteins | sample RiftiametaG_FD_189101 | JGI IMG/M metagenome (GOLD analysis project Ga0256845, IMG submission 189101) | Tube worm associated microbial communities from hydrothermal vent at the East Pacific Rise, Pacific Ocean - Riftia | ecosystem: Host-associated > Annelida > Integument > Unclassified ... | reverse complement strand
ACAGATGCCAGATGGTACGCCAAACTTTGATGGTGCACCTAACTTTGAGGCTTAGACTTGCTTAAAATACTACGTGAATTTTATGGCGTAGGAATCCTTTTTTTCTACTACATGAAGTACATCATCCTCTTTGGATGGCCACTACTTCGCTATGGTCTTGAATACAAAGATAATTTCATTATGAATATCTTGTGGGTATTATGTCTACTACTATTCATTAAAGATATAGTCTATAAATTTGTGTTAAAAAAGAGCTATTGTGATGATGGTTCTTGTTCTTCTAAAAATAAAAAATAATCAAAAATATGTCAATTTGCAATAAAAATTGAGTTATAACGACTTAATGTGTATAATATGTCAAATAAATAAAAGGGATGTTATGGGTGAGTCACAATCTACTATAGAATTATCAAATCATTTAGCCTCACTTATACAACCTTTACGAGCATACCAGAGTATAGAACTTTTTGCAGGAGCGGGTGGTATGGCTCTTGGTATGGAAAAAGCAGGCTTACATCATCTTTTATTGAATGACTTTGACCGTTATGCTACCCAAACCCTTAAAAGGAATCGTCCTGATTGGGATGTAGTGCATGGAGATGTTGCTAAGATAGATTTTAAACCTTATAGAGGGAAAGTAGATTTACTTACAGGTGGGTTTCCTTGTCAAACATTTTCTTATGCGGGTAAAAAAATGGGTATGGAAGATACCCGAGGGACACTTTTTTATGAGTTTGCTCGTGCATTAAAAGAGTCTGAACCCAAAGTTTTTTTAGCAGAGAATGTCAAAGGACTTTTTTCTCATGACAAAGGACGAACATTACAGACTATGGTAGAAATATTTGAGTCAATGGGTTATGAAGTTTTAGAGCCTAAGGTACTTAAAGCCATTCATTACCATGTACCTCAAAAGCGTGAGAGAGTATTTATAGTAGGCATAAAAAAAGAGTATGCTTCACAAGTGACTTTTAATTGGCCCAAAGCTAGTGAGAAATTGTATACACTCAAAGATGCACTTAAAAAAAGTGACTTATTTACAACAGATGTTCCTGTATCTGTAGGACAATTATATCCTGAAAAAAAGAAAAGAGTTTTAGAGCTTATTCCTGCTGGTGGATATTGGCGTGATTTACCGATTGAACTTCAAAAAGAGTATATGATGAAGAGCTTTTATTTAGGAGGCGGAAAGACTGGAATTGCCAGACGTATCGCATGGGATGAAGCATGTCTTACTCTTACTTGTTCGCCTGCACAAAAACAGACAGAACGTTGTCATCCAGATGAAACTCGCCCCTTTCAAGTACGTGAATATGCACGTATTCAAACCTTTCCTGATGAGTGGATTTTTGAAGGTTCAATGAACCAACAGTATAAACAGATAGGCAATGCTGTTCCTGTAAATTTAGCTTTTGCCTTGGGTATTTCACTCGTAGAAACACTAAATGATATAGAAAAGTTAGAGAATGCATCAGTATAATTTAGGATTTATTTCAAATGAAGATTTATTTACTCATGTTAAAGAGACAGTAGAAAAGTATCGTTTTGATATTGATTTAAAAAAGTTCAATAAGAATCTTATAGATCCTATTAAGCTTACCTTTGACAGTAAGATTTATGGTAAAAGTTTAGAAGAGACGATAGAGTTAGAAATTATTCGTCAAATGGATAAGTCCAATACCAATCACATAGGGTATTTTCATCAAAATATTTTCAAGTATATAGATGGAGAGTGGAATGTTCCTAATCAAGGATTTGATTTAGTAAATGAATCTCAAAAAATCTATGTAGAACTTAAAAATAAACATAATACGATGAACTCATCTTCAGCTCAAAAAACGTATATCGCTATGCAAAGTCAGATTCTTAAAAGTGCAGAGATTACTTGTCTGTTAGTAGAAGTAATTGCTAAGCAGAGTCAAAATATACCATGGAAAATTAGCCTTAATGGTGAACAGTATGTGCATGATAATATACGCAGAGTCTCTATGGATAAATTTTATGCGATAGTAACAGGTAAATTAGATGCTTTTAAATCTTTATGTGAAGTGTTACCTCTTGTTCTCAAAGATGTATTGAGCATGCAAGAACAAGAAAATATACAAAATTCTGTTTTTGATGAATTGAGTCAAATATCTCCTAATATACTTAAAAGTTTATATCTTCTCTCTTTTTCTAAGTATGAGGGGTTTGAGAGTTTCACACTCTAAACACAGTTCAATTTTCAATTGGCTATAATCTTACTAATTTTTTATACCATATACAAGGGCAAACATGTTTGGAATATTTGAGAATAATTTAGAAGTAGCAGAGGCTAAAATATTTTTTGGTTCAACAGAAGAGAGTAATGAAAACTTACAAGAACGTAAGAGTCCTTTTGATGATACTGTAGTAAGTACTGCACCACTTTGTAATGCTGACGATACTATAAAAGCACTACATATTGCAAAAGATGCAGCAAAAGATGCAGCTAAGTCACCACTCTCTCAGCGTATTTTATGGCTAGAAGATGTGGCTAATAAACTTACAGAACAAAAAGAAGCATTTGCTCTTATGTTGGCTAAAGAAGTAGCAAAACCTATCGCTTTTTCTCGTATAGAGGTAGAGCGTTGTGTGGAGACTATAAAAGTAACAGTGATGGAGTTAGCCAATCTACATGGTGAAACCATACCTACCGATATTATGCCTAGTGGTAAAAAGACATTGGCGTATTTTAGACGAGAACCTGTGGGTGTGGTAGCGTGTATTACACCCTTTAACTTTCCACTTAACCTTGTCGCTCATAAGATAGCTCCTGCACTTGGTGCGGGGAACACAGTAGTGCTTAAACCTACGCCAGAAGCACCGATGGTAGCGTATATGTTTGCCAAGCTGTTTGTAGACTCAGAGTATGCCATTAAAGATGCACTCTCTGTGGTGTATGGAGATGCAGAAGTAGGCTCTACTTTGGTAAAGAGTGATATCCCTAGGGTTATCTCTTTTACGGGTTCTGTACCAGTTGGACATATTATTACCAAGCAAGCAGGTATCAAAAAAGTGAGCCTTGAACTAGGGGGCAATGCAGCAACCTACATTGATAAAAGTGCAGATTTAGCACTTGCAGCTAAACGTTGTGCTTTTGGTGCGTTTTATAACTCTGGACAAGTATGTATCTCACTTCAACGTATTTATGTAAATGAAGAAGTGTATGAAGCGTTTGCAGAGCTTATAGCAGCAGAGACAAAACTGCTTAAAGTAGGTTCTCCTTATGAAGAAGATACTTTTATGGGACCACTCATTGATGAAGAGTCTCGAAATAGAGCAAAAACATGGGTAGCATCTGCACAAAATGAGGGTGCTGAAATTATTGCTGGTGGTGAAGAAGTAGAGGGTATTTTCCCTCCTACAGTGATGGCAAATGTAACCGATGAGATGAAAATCATCTGTGAAGAAGTCTTTGCTCCTATTGTATCGCTTGTATCTGTATCAAGTTATGAAATAGCCGTAGAGAAGATGAATGATTCTCCGTATGGATTACAATTTTCCATCTTTACCAATGACTTGCGTATGACACAAGCATTTATAGATGATGCACAGTGTGGAGGCGTGGTCATCAATGATATACCAACTTTACGTTTTGATGTGCAACCTTATGGTGGCTCAAAACTTTCAGGTGTAGGACGTGAAGGTCCTAAGTGGGCGTTAGAAGAGTTTACGGAAGTGAAGTCAATAGTCATATGTTAATAGAAACAATAGTATAGGAATTATAATGGAGTATATGTTTCAACCAGGTTTTTTAGGAACCAGAGCACCTTTCTTTATGGATTTTGTGATGTTAATCGTAGCACTTTTACCATTTCTTATAGCAATAGCTATCTCTTTTGCCAAGAGGAGAAACTATAGACTACATGGAGTGAGTCAGACTATTTTGTTTGTAGTATCAGCGATTGTAGTTGGGTACTTTGAATATGGTGTACGTGTAGGTGGTGGGTATAAAGGTTTTGTAGAAGGCTCTTCTGTTTCACACAACTATGCTTTTTATGTACTTATCTTTCATATTATTGTTGCAAGTCTTGGTTTTATCATTTGGTTCTATACACTCTATACGGCACTCAAGGATAGTAAAAAGCATACTTTACCTGGGCTCTACTCTAAAGCACATAGAAAAGCAGGTTATCGGACATTTATGTGGATAGTAGCGACTTCTATTACAGGTATTTGGGTTTATATCTTGCTTTTTATGGTCTAATGAAAATAGCAATATCAGCCTGCCTATTGGGTCAAAAATGTCGTTATGACGGAAGTGATAATAAAAGTGAGATACTTTTAGAAAAACTTCAAGAGGATACGCTTATCTCTTTTTGTCCAGAAGATGATGCGTTTGGGTCACCTCGTCCAACGATGGACTTAATACGTACAGCTACTGGAGATAGAGCTATTTCAAATAAAAATGGGAAAGATTTATCTAGACCTGTGATAGACTATGCGAAGCGCTTTTTTGATGCACATGATATTGACCTTTATATAGGTAAAGATAGAAGTCCAAGCTGTGGTGTCTGCTCGTCAAAACTTTATAATGAAGAGAAAGAACTACTCTCTTCTACAGAAGCAGGTCTCATGACAAAAGAGGCTTTAAGACGTGGAATTACCGCTGTGGATGCAGAAAAATATTAGCGTAGGGTTGGCTTTAGCCGACCTTTTTAGTGGTCGGCTGAAGCTAACCCTCCAAGGAAAGAAATGAAACTATTATTTATAGTACTACTAAGTACACTTTTTTTAAATGCCAATACACAAAAAGAAGATATCACTAAGCAGGCTATCGTCAAGATATATAGTACGGCTCAAATACCAAACTATCAGGCTCCATGGTCAAGTTCTATGCGAAGTAGTACAGGTTCAGGTGCCATTATAGAAGGTGGATACATCTTAACCAATGCCCATGTTGTAGCAAACCAAGCTTTCTTAGAAGTACAGCGTTACGGGCAACGTAAACGCTACATAGCTAAAGTATATGCTGTTTCGCATCAAGCAGATTTGGCACTGTTAAAAGTAGAAGAGAAAGCATTTTTTGAAGGGGTTATACCACTTACTTTTGGTGCATTACCAGAGGTAGAACAAAAGATAGTTGTTTATGGCTATCCTATGGGTGGTTCTACGCTTTCTGCGACTATTGGTGTGGTCTCACGTGTGGAGCATCATGTCTATGCCCATAGTGGAGAGTCTTTTCTTGCAGTACAAGTGGATGCTGCAGTCAATCCTGGAAACTCTGGTGGTCCTGCACTCTCAAATGGTAAGATAGTCGGTGTAGTCATGCAAGTCATTACGAAATCACAAAATATTGGTTACCTTGTACCTGTGAGTATGGTAAAACATTTTATAGATGATATGAAAGATGGAAACTATAATGGTCTTGCAGATATTGGGCTGGGTACGCAGAAACTAGAGAATCCTGCTATTAGACGCTACTATGGGTTAGATGATAATATTTCTGGAAAACTTATCAATAAAGTAGTGCATAACTCAAGTTTGTCAGGTATTGTCAAAGAGGGTGACATCTTAACAGCAGTTGATGGACACAATATAGAAGATGATGGTACGGTTGAGTTTAGAAATCATGAATATACCTATTTTCATTACTTTATAGATGATTACCAAATGGGAGAGAAGATAGGGTTAGATATTATTCGTAATAAAAAACCTATGCATGTAGAGGCGCTTCTTAAAGATACGGCTGATGATATGTATTTGGTAAAAACAACACGTTATGATGAGATGCCTACCTATTTTGTATATGGAAGTTATGTCTTTTCACCACTGACTAGAAACCTTATAGTCTCTACCAATAAAAACCGTTTAACACTCTCTTATTTGGCTTCAAAGTGGCAGGAAGAAGATAAGAGCGAAGTGGTGGTATTACTTAAAGTGTTAGCTTCAGATATGAGTAGAGGAGATAATGATTTTGGTATGTGGCCTATAGACAAGGTCAATGGAGAAACATTTAAAAATTTTAAAGAGTTTTATGAAAAGGTTAATGCTTTAGAAGAAAAATTCTTAGTACTTGAAGATAAAGATGGGGTAAAAGTAATTATAGATAGAGAAGAGGCTCAAGCCAAACAGAGTACTATACTCAAGAAGTATAATATTGAGTTCGATAAATCGGTAGATTTACGTGGACGTGGAGAAGAAAAGGTATGCAACACAAACTAAGTTAGATTTATTCATATGTTTTAAACTGTTCTAACCACTCTTTATTCTCTTCACTAAGTATGCCAACACGCTCTAATAGCTTAGCTTTTGTGTTCATAAGGTCATCTATAGAGAGGTACGCTAAAAGTGCTGGGTTGATAGTAGGTTCATCTCTACCATATGCAATAAGTTTTTCTATATCTGCTAATAATATTTCTTTTTCATTCATGAGTGCTCCTTTTTTAAGAGCAAAGCTCATAAAAAATTCCTCTCACTAAAGCTTTACCTTTGGTAAGAGTTTTATTAAATATATTCGTTATACTATCCAAAAAATTATAAGGATGCACTATGTTACAAGTAGGTGATGCAGTACCAGACTTTTGTCTACCCAACCAAGATGAAGAAGAGATATGTTTTAGAGATATTAAAGGAAGCTGGATAGTACTCTATTTTTATCCTAAAGATAATACTCCAGGATGTACGACACAAGCATGTGCTTTTACTGAAGCAGAACCAGAGTTCCTAGATATGAATGCTAGAATTCTTGGGGTAAGTCCAGATAGTCCAGAAAAACACAGAAAGTTTATAGAAAAGAAAGAACTTACCATCACACTTTTAGCAGATGAAGAGAAGGAATTATGTAATCTTTTTGGTGTTTGGCAGCTTAAAAAATTTATGGGTAAAGAGTATATGGGTGTTGTGCGTTCTACTTTCATCATAAATCCTGAAGGTAAGATAGCTGCACTTTGGTCTAAAGTGAGAGTTAAAGGGCATGTAGATGCTGTAAAAGAGAAACTTTCTGAGTTACAAGCGTAAAATTTAGGTGTTGTCTCTTGCAACACCTTATAAACCTCTTTCATTTTATAAAATCTTAAATAACATTTCGGTATAATCGCGTTCCTTATTTATTTATGGGTTATGAAAATAACTTGAATTTGGAAAATACACATGTAGTTATTCCTTGCACGGTTGTGTGATTCTACTTTAGAATGAACATTGAGGACTACAGCGGATTAAACCTAGTGATGAAGCAGTTATGCTTTTAACGAAATTTTTATGCCATAGAATGCATGGAAAATTTCATTATGATTATATATCTCAAGGAGACAAAATGGTAACAATGAAAGACCTATTGGAGTGTGGAGTACACTTCGGACACCAAACAAGAAGATGGAATCCAAAAATGAAGAAATTTATTTTCGGTGCAAGAAAAAACATCTATATTATCGACCTTCAAAAAACACTTAGATATTTCAAATATACTTACAACGTAGTAAGAGATGCAGCTGCTGAAGGACAAACAGTTCTTTTCGTAGGGACTAAAAAACAAGCTAGACAAGCAGTAAAAGAGCACGCTGAGAGATGTGGTATGCCTTACGTTGCTACAAGATGGTTAGGTGGAATGTTAACAAACTACCCAACAATGAAAAAATCTATCAGAAAACTTGAAATCATCGAGCAAATGGAAGAAAATGGTCAACTAGAAATGTTGACTAAAAAAGAAGCATTGATGCTTTTAAGAAAAAAAGCGAAACTTACTTCATACCTTGAAGGTTTCAGACACATGAAAAAACTTCCAGACATGATGTTTGTTATCGATGCAGTGAAAGAGCACATTGCTGTTAAAGAAGCAAAAAGAATGGGAATGAAAGTGGTAGCTCCTCTTGACACTAACTGTGATCCAGATGTAATTGATTACCCAATCCCAGGAAATGATGATGCTATCAGATCAATCAACCTTTTCTGTAAAGAAATGGCTGAAGCAATCATCGAAGGTAAAGCAATCTATGCAGAAGCAAATGGAATTGTTGCTGACGATGCAGCAGCAGATGCTGAAATCGAAGCAGTAATGACTGAGGCAGCAAAAGAAGATACTGGCGCTGCAGCAACAGAAGCTGAAGTTGCAAAACTTGTAGAAGAAAAAGCAGCTCCAAAAGCTGAAGCAAAAGCAACTTCAGATAAAAAAGAAGCACCTAAAGCAGCAGCGAAAGCTGATAGTAAGGGTGATGATTTAACTAAAATCGTTGGTGTTGGTAAAGTGTACCAAGGTAAACTAAACGACGAAGGTTTTTACACATTTAATGACGTAGCAAACATGACAGAAGCTCAAATTCAAGTAATGGAAGACAAGTATTCTTTCAAAGGTGACTTTAAAGACGCTGTAGCATCTGCAAAAGAATTGGCAAAGGCGTAATCATGGCAAACTTCGGACCAAAAGACATTAAAAAACTCAGAGAGATGACTGATGCTGGAATGATGGATTGTAAAAAAGCACTTGCTGAGTCTGATGGAGACATGGACAAAGCAGTAGCTTGGTTACGTGATAAAGGTATGGGAGCAGCTGCTAAAAAAGCTGGTAAAGTAGCAGCTGAAGGTGCTATTGGTATTAAAGTTGAAGGTAAAAAAGCTGTTGTTGTTGAGATTAATTCACAAACAGACTTTGTTGCGCAAAACGATAAATTTGTTGCACTTATGACAGATGTTGTAAATCATACATTTGATAATGCTATTGCTGATGCTGAAGCTATTAATGCTTCAACTATCAACGGTGAGCCATTTTCAGAGTATCTTTCTCAGCAAGTAGCTGTTATTGGTGAAAAACTTGTTGTTAGACGTTCAGCACTTATTAATGCAGATGAAAATACAGCTGTAAATGCATACGTACACTCTAACAAACAAAATGGTGTTATCATTGAAGCTAAATGTGATTCAGCGGCAACAGCTGAAGCGATGACTTCTGTACTTAAAGAAGTAGCAATGCATGCAGCAGCTATGAGCCCATCTACACTTTCTTACAAAGACTTTGATGCTTCATTTGTAGCAGAAGAGACTAAAGGTAGAATCGTTGCTATTGAAAAAGAGAACGAAGAGCTTGTAAGACTTGGTAAAACACTTAAGAATGTGCCACAGTACATCTCTATGAGTCAACTTACAGATACTGTTATGGCAGAAGTAGAGACTGCACTTAAAGCTGAACTTGCAGCTGAAGGTAAACCAGAAAAAATCTGGGACAGAATTCTTCCAGGTAAAGTTGCAAGATTTATCTCTGACAACACAACACTTGATCAAGAGCAATGTCTTCTTGATCAAAAATTTGTAATGGACGATAGCAAAACTGTTGCTGAGTACATTGCAGAAAAAGCAAAAGCCGCTGGCGGTACAGCTGAAATCACAAACTTCGTTAGACTTGAGGTTGGTGAAGGAATAGAAGTAGAAGAAGAAGACTTCGCAGCAGAAGTAGCTGCACAAATGGGCTAATAGCTCTTCTATTTTATCACACCTTTGAGGGAGTTTACTCAGTCATTTACTTGACGTAAACTCCTTCGAAACAACCCTCAAATCTGCAACAAACTAGAAGCCTATTCCTGAAAATTATTTTATTCTCTTCCCTTTTTTAAAACACATTATTCTACTTACCTTTTTATGCTAAAATACTTCTAATTTATTTCAAGGCTTATCATGTCCAAATATCTTTTAGAAGCTACACAAATTACCCATAGTTTTGACTACAGACTTTTTACCAATATCGATTTTACTCTAGCTCCATATGATAGTACAGCTATTGTTGGGCGTAGTGGTTCTGGTAAGTCTACACTTTTACATATTTTCTCTACATTTATGAAACCCAATGAGGGTAAAGTAACACTCTTTGGAGATGACCTTTATGGTTTAAAAGATGATGATATAGAAGCGTTACGTCGTTATGATGTGGGGATTATCTTTCAGTTTCACTACCTTTTTAAAGGGATGTCTGCGATGGAAAACATTGAGGTAGCCTCTATGTTAAGTGGTGAAACGATTGATGATGCAATTTTGGAAAAATTAGAGATAAAAGAACTGATGCAAAAAAAAGTAGGTGAACTCTCTGGTGGACAACAGCAACGTATTTCTATTGCAAGAGTATTGAGTAAAAAACCTCGTATTATTTTTGCCGATGAACCTACAGGTAACTTAGACAAAGAGACAGCAGATTTAGTGATGGATGTACTTTTAGACTATATCAAAGAGACAGGTGCAGGGCTACTCCTTGTTACCCATGATGAAACTATGGCTGCACGTTGTGACTCCTCTTATAGACTGGAAGAGAAAGTTTTAAAGGCTCTCTCATGAAGATAGATGTCATGCATACACTTTATACTGTAAGTATGATACTTTTAGCTTTTGTTGGGGCTATTGTCATCACAAAAACTTTGGCTAAGATTGTAGATAAAAAGAAAGATGAAGAGTCTTAATCTCGTATGATAGTTACTCCTTGGAATATAGAACAGATAGATGACACCTATGCAAAAGAGGTACAATCAAACCTACTGAAAATCATACTATATACCACATTTACACTCTCTTTACTCTCTGCATTTTTAGCTAGTATATGTCAAGTTTCACCACGTTGTACCATTTCAAAAGCAATATCTTGAAAAACATTTGGTAAAATCTTAAATATTTCAGGTTTCGTTTGAAACCAACTCTGAACTGCATCGAATGGAGTTC
>Ga0256845_1003479_pt1 | contig 10652 bp, 6 predicted proteins | sample RiftiametaG_FD_189101 | JGI IMG/M metagenome (GOLD analysis project Ga0256845, IMG submission 189101) | Tube worm associated microbial communities from hydrothermal vent at the East Pacific Rise, Pacific Ocean - Riftia | ecosystem: Host-associated > Annelida > Integument > Unclassified ... | reverse complement strand
AGCGATTGCATTCTTGGTTGACCCGTCACCCCATCACCCCTCCCTTGGTCAGTTCCTTGATTCTTACGGGATGTCGGTAGGGGACGTGATGAATGACGAGGCAATTCAGGTTGCAAATAATAAGCTTACCAACACTCTTGTTGACGGGCGATTTTACGAAGCTGCCGTGTCTTACAAAATTCGGGCGGGGGGAAAATTACAGGTACTCGTGCAAACCGGAGCGAGGTTTTCTGTTCGTATCGAAGGAAATAATGTTTTTGGCCGAGGGGAGTTAGAAAGCGAATTACGTCTAGCTCAAGAAAAAGAGGCTCGCCCTGAGCTTCTTGAGAAAAACCTTCGCAATTTCTATGTTAAAAGAGGCTTTTTTGACGCGGCCATTCGAGTTGAGCGACTGGATGATACACTTGGACTGGCCACCGAAATCCGCGTGTGGGTGAGAGAAGGAAAGCGATTTCGCGTTGTGCGCCGGGAGTATCCTTGTCTGATAGGACCTCGCACCGCGGAGGATATCGATGAGGAGATTGAGGGGGTTCTCAGTGAGCAGTTTCCAGCGGCAACGTTCCTTGGGGGCGCAGATCCTCAAGTGGTGGATCGGGCAACGGGTAGCGAGAGTGCGACTCCCCGTCTAACTCCCTATCGCAATGAGCCCTGGCTGAACTTTTCTGCCCCCAGCTATGCCGCGGTAACCGCCCATCTACAAAAGCTCTACCGAACTGAGGGCTACTTAGACGCTCGCATTGGACCTGCCACCCTGGTAAGGCGTCAATGTCGCCGTGACTCTCCACCGGGAGAGTGTCTCTTGGACGGAGACCCTCAATTGCCTCAAGTAGATTGTGCGTATCCCTCGAAAACGGACGCTACGATTCGTCAATCGTGCATACCCGATGTTTCTCGCGCAATACGTTGTGAGTCCGAAGGTATTTTGCACCTGCCCATTCATCCTGGAAAGCAGGCTGTCCTTTACGATGTCTCAATTGAGGGAAATACCCACCTTACCGAAGAAAAAATATTCAAGTTGGCAGAGCTGCCCTTGGGTAAACCCTTGCGCCAGGCCGATATCGAAAAGGCCTTGCGAAGAATAGAGACGAAGTACCAAGAGGAGGCTTTTGCCTTTGCTCAGATTGACAGTGAAATAGAGCTCTCGGCCGATCATACTCGTGCTCGCCTCGTGATCAGCATCACCGAACGACGCCAAGTAAAGATTCATCGCATTGATATTCGCGGGGCGTCCTTCACTCGCGAGGGTTTAATTCGCAGTCGTCTCTCCCTCAAAAAAGGAGGACTCTATCGGCGCTCGTTTGTACAAGGCAGTCAACAACGGCTTGAGTCCCTTGGCGTGTTTACGAATGTAAGTATCTCTCTTGAAGATCCTGGTGTTCCAGCAAGTGAGAAAGTGGTGATGGTTACTCTCAGTGAGCGACTTCCACAGTATTTGGATATTAAAGGAGGCTTTGGCTCTGTTGACGGTTTTCGTATCGGTTTTGAGTACGGACATCGAAACCTAGGTGGCGAAGCCATTCAGTTTTCTCTTCGCTCCCAGCTTGGTTTGCGTCCTCCCTTTCTCATTGCCGAAAGCGATGTGAGAAAAAAGTATGAGGAGCTTTCTGCGTTGGAGCGTATGGAGCGCCGCAATACCATTACCTTAGCCTTTCCGGAGATAGGTCTAGGACCGCTTTTTCGTTTTGAGGTCGAGCTGCTCGACTTAGGTAATAATCAACGCGACTTTATCCAAAATCGGGACGCTGGAACGTTGCGTTTACTCTATCGACCCCAACGCCAGTACTTGATGCAATTGGGAGGATCGATTGAGCGAAATAACGTGAACATTTTGGGGGACGCGCAAGGGCTGGACGACTTTGTACAGGATTCTGGTCAGGCTATTCGCGTGCCCGAGGGGCTTTCAATAGCCTACACTCAGAATTTGAGCGCCTCTTGGGATGCTCGGGATCAATCTCTCTCGGCTAGAAAGGGTTTCTTTTTGAGAGCAACGGTAGAACATGTCACTGCGCGCCCTTTGGGTGACCAAGCGGGGCAATGCGATCTTACTGGGGTCTTCGACCCAGTTTGCAGTGAACTTTTGCGTTGGGATGGACGGGTTGCCGGTTACCTACCTCTTTCGAAAAAAGGTCTCACATTTGCTCTCAGTTTTCGCGCTGGAACAATTCAACACCTAACGAGTTTTTCACGTACCTATCCCGATCGCCTATTCTTTATGGGCGGGGTGGATACATTGCGAGGCTACGCGCAAGACTCCCTCGTCCCTCAGGACGTCGCCGACGAATTGCTCAACCCCTCCGATCCGGACAATCCTATCACCATTGAACAGGTGGTATTGCGTGGCGGTGATATTTTCGTGAACCCTCGTGCCGAATTGCGAGTACCAATAACCAGCTCGATTCAAACAGCTTTTTTCTTGGACGCGGGCAACTTGTGGCGAAACGGAAGCAATTTCAATCCTTTGGACCTGCGCTACACGATGGGTACGGGTTTGCGCATTGAGACCCCGGTGGGGCCCCTCGTTTTCGACTATGGTTTCAATATTGGTCGAATATTGGACGCCTTGATGCCTCAGCGCGAAAATATGCGTAATTGGGAGGACTTAGGGGCATTTCACTTCAGCATCGGCCTCTTTTGAGGGGTGCGAGACGCCCCCTTGTGGCGCGAAGCCCCCCCTTGGCCTAGATCTCCACGCTCCTACAATGATCTTGGATAAATTCGATTCGGTACCGGTTTCAATAGCCGATCAATTTCGTCGTCATCAACGGCGCTACATCATTGGAGTTGTTCTCCTTGCGGTTTACCAAACAGCGCAATATTTTTTCGACCTCAGCTTGCGAGAGGCGATTGATGAGGCCACGAGCGGTCATCAAGAGCGTGCTCTGCAAATAGGAGGTGTCCTCGTTAGTTTGGCAGTAGGTGCGTTTTTTGTGCGGGTGCTCTCGCGGGTTATCATGTTCAACGCCGGCCGCATTGTCGAATACGAATTGCGCGGTGCGCTCTTGGCGCGCCTACAAAAATTGGGCCCCTCATTTTATCAAAAAATGCCCGTAGGTGAGATCATGAGTCGGGCGACGAATGACCTGACTCAAGTGCGACTCTTGTTAGGTTTCGCAATTCTCAATGCTGCCAATACCCTATTTGGTTTGGTGAGCGCATTTTTGGCGATGATGCACTTTAGTCCCAAGCTAATGATAGCCTCATTGGCCCCCTTGCCTCTTCTTTTTTGGATCACTCGGCAATTTGCTGGAAAAATTTATACCCGGCAAAAAGAAAACCAAGAAGCCATTGGTGAGATGAGCGCCCAAGTGCAGGCGAGTATCACGGGAACTCGGGTGATTCGGTCTTTTAATCTCGAAGAGAGTCAAGCCGAGCGGTTTTCTGTCGCCAATTTAAACTACTTAGAAAAGAGTCTAGCTCTTGCGCGTTTGCGCGGTTGGATGGGACCAATTATGCAATCGGTTACCTCGTTGGGGGTGTTGATTGTATTTTGGTATGGTGGTTCCTTGATGGTCGCGGGGGAACTCTCTGACGGAGAATTTTTAGCATTTTTCCGTGCACTTTCCCGTTTGACATGGCCATTGATGGCCCTTGGCTTTTTGGTTGGTTTGGTGCAGAGAGGGCGCGCGGCGTACTCTCGACTTGCCGATATCTATGAGGCTGTGCCCGATATTGCGGATGGTCACTTGCAGGCCCCAGATAGGGTTCGCGGCGAGCTGAAAGTGGAGAACTTGAGTTATAGCTACGGAGAACACGAGGTTCTCACTGACGTGAGCTTTGTACTCCCCGAAGGGGCCTCTCTTGCTATTGTGGGGCGTACGGGAGGCGGCAAGAGCACCTTAGCCAAGTTATTGCCTCGACTTTTTGAGACCCCGCATGCAAGCGTTTTTCTTGATGGGGCAGATATTTGCGAGCTACCCCTCAAGACTGTGCGCGGCGCAATTGGTTATGCGCAGCAAAATCCATTTCTATTTTCTACGACTGCGGGAAGAAATATCGGATTAGCTCTCGATGAACCGACCACGGCTGATTCGTTGCTTTCTATTCGCGAGGCAGCAAAACGAGCCCACGTATTGGACGAATTGCTTTCCCTACCTGATGGCATGGACACTGTGGTTGGAGAAAGAGGCGTGCAGCTTTCTGGCGGGCAAAAGCAGCGTGTCTCTTTGGCAAGCGCCTTTGTGCTTGCTCCGCGTATCTTGGTTTTGGACGACCCTTTGAGCGCTGTGGACGCGAAGACTGAAGGGGGAATATTGGACGCAATTGATGAACAAATGGCCGAGCGCGGCGTGATTTTGATCACCCACCGTGTAGCGGCAGCCCGCCGATGTGATTCCATATTGGTTCTCGACGAGGGGCGTGTTGTTGAGCGAGGTAACCATGACACCCTCTGTCGTCTGGGAGGCATCTATTCTCAATTTGCCGAAGAGCAGCGTATCGAAAGCGAGCTGGAAGAACTCAGCCGGTGGAGCTCCCCCGGAGAGTCATTGCCCTTGCCCCATGGTCCTTCCCTGGTCTCTTTGGAAGGCGAGGACGTATCATGAGCAAGCAAACAAGGGCGCGTTCAGAGGAGACTATTGAGCGCTATCATCAAGAGACTGGCGGGACAGAGTTTGATGATGGCACGCTACTGGCGAAGATTTGGCCCTTTCTCAAGCCCCATGGCGCGTGGCTCATTGCTTCTCTCTCGACAGTGGTGCTCACCGCAATATTGTCTTTGTTGCGTCCCATCATCATGCTCAAAACCATCGATGAAGCTGCCGCCTCGGGAGATCCTCGGGTCATGCTTTGGGGAGGAGCTCTCTTTGCAGGGGTGGCTGTACTCGAACAAATTCTTGTTTTTGTTCATGTCTACGCGACCCAAATTGTCGGCGCTCGCGCTATGGCAGACCTTCGTTTGGCCGTCTTTCAGTTCTTGGGACGTTTGCCTCTTCGTTTCTTTGACAATCAGCCTGTGGGGCGCTTGGTAACGAGGGTCACCAATGATGTTGATTCTATTCAAGAACTCTTTGGCTCGGGAGCTCTCAGCGCGGTAGGCGATCTGCTACGTCTTACTGGCGTGGTGGTCATCATGCTCTTACTTGACTGGAAATTGTCCCTGGTCGGTTTTGGGGCGTTGCCGGCCGTTGCACTTCTGATCTTATGGGTGCGTAAACGTGCTCGCGAGGCGTTTCGTGCAATTCGCGGAGAGACCGCCCGTATGAACGCCAATATGAATGAACAGGTGAGCGGAATCGCTCTTGTACAGGCATATGGCCGCGAAGAAGCCATGATGACCGACTTTGACGTGATCAACGGAGCCTACCGCGATGCCAATATTCGTGCCGTAAAGTACGATGCCATTCAGGATGCGGCGATTGACGCCGTCAGCGCGACGAGCCTGGCCCTTGTTGTGATGGCTTTGGGGTATCGAGATGCTTCTTTTGGAACGGTTGTGGCAATTACAGCCTATCTCAAACAATTTTTTGAGCCCATTGCCATGCTGGCGCAGCGTTTTACCCTTCTTCAAGCCGCCCTTGCAGGTGCTGAGCGTGTATTTGGCCTCCTGGACATTCAAGATAGGGATGCGCCGATGAGAGAGCGCGCGTTGGCATCGGACGGCGACCCTGCATATGCCCTGGAGCTTGATAACGTCACTTTTGGTTACAAGGAGGGGTTGGATGTTCTGCACGGGGTGAGTTTGAGAGCACGCCCGGGCGAGAGCATCGCCCTTGTTGGCCCCACTGGTAGCGGAAAAACAACGATAACGGCTTTGCTTTTGCGCCTCTATGAGCACCGCTTGGGCACTTTGCGCGTAGCCGGACAAGATACTTCAACTATGTCGCGCGATGAGTTGAGGCGAAAATTTGCGGTGGTTCCTCAAGATGTATTTCTCTTTCCTGGAACTTTGGCAGAGAATATTGCCGCGGGGGAAGTTCCCGATCTCGCTCGAGCTCGCGAAGTGTTAGAGCAAATGGGCGTGTACGATTTTTTGACACGTCGCAACCGTGGTTTGCAGGCAGAAGTGAAGAATGGTGGCGGAAATTTTTCCGCTGGGGAGCGGCAATTGATAGCTTTTGCTCGCGCTCTCTATCGGGACGCCAAGATTCTTATTTTGGACGAGGCAACAGCCAGCGTCGACTCGGACACCGAATCGCGAATGCAGCACGCGCTTAAAAAATTATTAGAAGGGCGCACTGCGGTAATCGTAGCTCACCGTTTGAGCACGATTCGTTCTGTGAATCGTATCGTTGTCCTACAAAAAGGAAAAGTTGTAGAGCGAGGCACCCACCAAGAATTGGTCGACATGGGGGGGCTTTATGCCGCCCTTCATCGTTTACAATTTCCCCCCCCCGAGGCTTCACCTCCTCAGTGATTGAGGGCCGGTTGCACCGCGAGTTCTAAAGCCACTAACTCCCGAGCCTTTTCGTTATTGTCAGAGACAAGAGTGACCAGGCTGGAGCCTGCTTCACGTTTTACTATTCTCAAGCTCCTAATGTTGAGGTCCGCGTCCTTAAATCGCGCTGCCACTTTGGCTAGGGCACCCGGCTCGTCCTTGAGGCGAATAATGAGGGCGTCTTCACTGAGTGCTGGAAATCCTGCATCCCTCAGGGCTATCAATGCTCTATCATAGCGATCGACAGTCATGGTGACAATTCCATGCTCTTGAGCCGACTCTCCGTCTAAAGTTTCAATGTTGACACCTTGTGCTCCTAGTACTTGGGTGAGCTGGGCAATAATACCCGAGGAGTTGTGAACAAGGACCGTGATTTGTTTCATCTGGAGTCCTTTTCATTGGAGGAACTACGGGTGGAGATAGAACGCACACCGGGGGAGAGTAGGGGGCAGCTTACCTGCGCATGAGGAGGCGTGCGTAGATAGTCCTGAATAAATTGATCGACCAAATTCTTGGTCACATGGGGCATGGTTATCATATGGCCGATGTCTTTGTACGGAGCTATTTGCCACTTGCGAATGACACTTTCTGAGGGGCGAGGAAAAATAACGGTAATAGAATTGTGATTTCTCCAAGCGGGAATTTTCCTTTTTTCTAGTTCTACGGTCGCATACTGCGCCAGTTCAATACAATGGCGCACATTTTCACGCAGGCCGGTCTCACCCAATCTCTTGAGTGCGTACCAAAGAATCAACGGAGAAAATGCACTGCGAGATCCACTGAGGGTGGTGTCCAAAGCCCCGACGTATTCTACCGAACGTGCAATACGATCTACGTAACTTTTCTTTGCCAATAGAATACCGCTGGGCAAGGGGGAGCCCAACATTTTGTGTCCGCTAATTGAAATACTGTCAGCTCCTGCAGAGAAATTCCATGCACCGGGCTCTTCTACAAAGGGTAAAATCATTCCGCTTAAGGCGGCGTCAACATGAATATACGATTTTGCTACTCTCAACTCACGTAGCATTGCACGAAGGCGTCCCACATCGTCGACAGCACCCTTCATAGTAGTTCCCACATTGGCGAAGATGATGGCAGGTGAATCTCGGTGAATGCGCAAAGTCTCAAAGAGATCTTCGTAATCTATCTCGCCGTTCTGCTGCGATTTGATCATGACACTGCGCGTGCGCAATACGCGGAGAGACTTTGCAACCGAGTAGTGAGTTTCCTCCGAATAGTAAACAATGCCGTCGGGATACAATTCTCTCGCAAGATAGAGACCATACATATTCCCCTCGGTTCCACCCGTGGTGACATATCCCCAAAATTCGTCTGAAGGCGCTTGGGTAAACTTTGCGAAGATCTCTAAGACTTCTCTCTCGATCTCAAAGGTGTTTGCTCCAAAATTCGAAGAGCCAAAGGGATCTCCGACGTTGTTTGTATGAAACTCCAAGAAGGGTAGGAGCTCGCTATAGTCGAAATTTTCATTGCAGGGATAACCAACCATTGTGTTGGCGCTCTTTCGCACACGCTCAAGGAGCTGCTGAAGACGTTTGCTGTCATTCGCCGATAACTTATTCCATCGCAATGCGCTTCCCCTCGCTTCTCGTACCTACAACCTAGTCTGCGCGTCCAGCGCGCTCCCCAGGTATTTTGTACTGCGGCAATTGTAGCGCGAAACTCAAGAGGCGCCTCCATGAACCCAATTGAGGCTATTGACTCTGTGAGTTAGACAAAGAAATACCCGTCTGCCGAGCAGCTCCTTAGCGCGAATTATTGATTAGAAGCGCCAGCCAGATTCATAGCTTGAGGCCCCTGGGCAGGATCAGCGAGTGCAACGAGACGAACGTGGAAATTGGCGCAGGTGTCATTTCGAATTTGAATGAACTCGTCATTCCACGCTTCAATCACAGCTTGATTGCCGGCGGTGGGGGCTAGACTATTGGGCTCCGTATACGAAATGGGATCGGAGGCATCATCGGTACTTGGATCGAGTCTATCCTTAAAGCTTAGAAATATATCGATGCTCACTGGTGTCGAACCCAAACCGTGCATCAATTTGTAGCGACGACCCTGAGGAAAATGTAAATATTCTCCGTCGACAGTGGAGGACTGGTAGATGGTCGATGCCGCGTTGGAGACACCTCCCGTGTACTCAATTGCAGTCTTACCGCCTACGTCGCAGGGAGAGCAGCCCAATTGAGAGGTTGTGCCACCAGAAAGGCAAAGAGCAAGGACCACCGCTCCTAGATAGGATCGCATGGCTCCTTCCTTAACATAAATTGCGCGTGCGTGCCTCTGGGCCCGGGGCAGGGACCAGAGTATCCTGTGCTTGCTCACTATGGTCGATGAAGAGACAAAAACGCCTGCGGAAACCTTAAAAACGAAGAACATGGCCAACGGCCACGTTTGGCTCCTTGGTGCAGGCCCTGGCGATCCCGATTTGATTACTTGGCGAGGTGTCCTCCTCTTGGGGAAGGCCGAGGTCGTGTTGCATGACGCGTTGAGTCATCCCGAGCTGCTGCAGCTCTGTCCACAAGCCGAAATCATAGACGTTGGAAAAAGGTTTGGTCAACGAGCCACACCTCAAGAGGTCATTACCAACAAACTCATTGAGCTGGCCTCCCAGGGTAAAGTTGTCGTGCGACTTAAAGGGGGAGATCCGTTTATGTTCGCACGGGGCTCCGAAGAAGCTCTCGCATTGGCCGATGCAAATATATCATTTGATATTGTTCCAGGGGTTACCTCGGCAATTGCAGCAAGTGCATTCGCGGGCATTCCTCTAACCCATCGAGACGCCTCCTCCTCTGTTACTTTTATCACAGGAAGCGACAAACGAGGTAAGGAGTGGTCGCCCGAGGCATGGAAAAAACTAGCCACTGCTACCGGTACAATTTGCATTTATATGGGCATACGGCGTATTGAGGCCATCGCCCAAGCTGTGATGGATGGCGGTCGCAGCCCCGATACCCCTGCGGCCGTGGTGCGCTGGGGAGCGCGCCCTCAACAGGAGACCCTCGTGGCACCTCTCAAGGAGATTGCCCAAAGGGTGCACGAGGCGGGCCTGCGCAGTCCTGCCATTATTATTATTGGGGAGGTGGTGGAACTCAGAAAAAAACTTCGCTGGTACGACAAGCGCACCCTTTTCGCAAAACGCGTACTGGTCGCCCGCCCTGCCCATCAAGCCGCTGAAACTTGTCGCGCCCTGCGAGAGCGTAGTGCGGCACCCGTCGTTTGCCCTGCTATTGAAATATTGCCCTCACCCTCACCTGATGAATTTCGCCATGCGGTAAAAAACGCAAGATTGTTTGATTGGGTGGTATTTACAAGTGCTAACGGAGTTAGAGCCTTTTTTCGCGAAGTAGAAGCTGCAGGCTTGGACGCTCGGGTGTTTGGGGCTGCACGCATTGCTGTAATTGGTCCAAAAACTGCAGAAGCCTTGAAAACTTACGGTCTTCGTGCCGACTTATGTGCGAGAAAATTTGTAGCAGAAAGTCTGGTTCTCGATCTTTTGGACAGCAAGGAGCAACCCCAAAAGTTGCTCCTTGCGCGTGCCCAGGAGGCTCGTGATGTTTTGCCTGAAACCCTCGCTCAAGCGGGTGTAGACGTGACGGTGGTGGCCGCCTATCAAACTCGTATTGTATCGGGTGAAAAAGCCGCAATTTTGAGAAAAGCCGTAGAGTCTCAGGTTGATGTGGTCTTACTTACCTCCAGTTCAATGGTGAGTTCTTTGGTGCATGCGTTGGGTGATGACGCTCTCACTCTACTTGCTAAGAAAATAGTCGTGTGCATTGGTCCCATCACAGCGAAGACGGCCAAAGACTTTGGCGTACTGGTACACGTTGAGGCTAGTATATATACGGTGGAGGGAGCCTTGGACGCTCTCGAAGAATACTTAGCAAACTAAAGTTCACAGAGCCTTGTCTCCTCTTGCACTCACTCGGGGCGGACTCCTTTATTTTAAGCTCGCCGTAAATGCAATAAGCTCCACGGTGCAGATTGCCGCTCTGCTACTTTACTGAGCCCGAGACCATTGAAGATGCACTCAAGCTCGTGAATATCCTCGTCCAGAAGCCCGGTGAGCATCAAGCTCCCTTGGGGACAGACGCGGGCGGCGAGGGCGGGGGCGATATCTCTCAAAATGGGCGTGTTGATATTCGCGAGAACCAACTGAAAGGAACTCTCGACACTCGCGGCACTACCTTGGGAGCATGAGATGTTTGATGACTCGTGATTGAGCTCGCTGTTCTTGCGAGCTGCTTGTACCGAAATTTCATCA
>Ga0256845_1003478_pt1 | contig 10654 bp, 9 predicted proteins | sample RiftiametaG_FD_189101 | JGI IMG/M metagenome (GOLD analysis project Ga0256845, IMG submission 189101) | Tube worm associated microbial communities from hydrothermal vent at the East Pacific Rise, Pacific Ocean - Riftia | ecosystem: Host-associated > Annelida > Integument > Unclassified ... | reverse complement strand
CTATTTATCTCTATTGTTTTCTTAAATTTCAGTACCGAACCTGTAATAATCGCCTTTACTCCTAAAACTTTACCTATCTGGCTGGCACTACTTTTATCAATTACACCAGTCATAGACAACTTCTGTTCTTCCAGAATCTTTTGCAATAACGCCCGTTCTACAACTTCAAAACGTCCTGTTTTCACTATACTGGTAATAAACCATTCTGAAATCATTGCGCCCACTCCGGCCGTTTCATTTGTATCGCCTATTAATTCAAAATCAAGGACGGCAATCTTTGTTCGTTGAAAATCTGGGAACGCATTGGATGGTACAAAAAAAACACTACCAGTACATAAACATACAACAACTAATACAGAAAACAGTTTAATGTCCCTTAACAATTTCCCCATTATTGTTCTCTTTTCAACAGGTAAAGATGAATTTAAAAATTACTGGAAAGCTCGAATAAATTTTCGGTCAATATAATCTTTAATTTTAAAAGCTAATTTTCCTGAAAAGGTACAAAACCATTTACTGAAAATACCATCCCCATCGCCCAAATTATAAATAAGAAGATATGTTCCGCCCGGACTGAATTTTTCCAGAGGCTTTTCTTCAAGACAAGCCATCAGGTTGGCATAGAGTACAGGGTTCTGACGAACAGCATACACCCCGACCTTATCAAGAGGGCTGGAGTCAAAATAGATGCAGTCGCCACCACCAAAGATATTACTGTAACGAATAGACTGCAGATAATCGTTCACCTGCAACCCTCCGTCCGGGCCAATAGGCAGGCCGGAACGGGCAAAAATCAACGACGGCTTAACGCCTACGGCCGGAAAAACGATATCATTTTGAAAGACTTCTCCGTGTGCCAGAACAAGACTCCCTTCTTCAATTGTTTTGACATAACCACTATCAACAATTTTTATTCCTTTATTCTCAAGAAGAGTTCTGGCCAGACGACGGATTTTTTCAGATCGGCCGGCCATGAATTTTTTTCCGGCAAATAGACGAATAACCGGCATATTTTCTGCTTGCTGTCGGCAAAGCTGATGGATATTACCGGCAATCTCCAATGAAGATGGCCCGCTACCAACTATACCAATATTAATATCTTTATTTTTGCATAAGGTAAGAATGGTGTCTTTTGCCGCAAGAAGCGCTTCAATTGGCTTGGCTGTGAAAACATTCTGCACCTCTCCCTGAACGAGTTCACTTTTGGGTACAAAAGATCCCGCATTGCACGAAAGCACATCGTAATGTAATTTCTCATCGGAAGCCTCAAGGTAAACACACTGTTTTATTGGGTCTATCCTGTATGCCTTGCCCTGAATAAATGCCCCCCCTTTGGATTCAACACGTTTCCGGGTTGCAAAGCGGATATCATCTGCACTGTATGTGCCTCCTAGCATACCCGGCCCCATCCCGCTGTAATAATGATATTCAGAAGGCTGGATAACCGTTACCGTAAAACCTTTATCAATAAATTTGTCAAGATTGGCCAGAGTAACCATATGAGCATGGCCACCACCAATCAGGAGGAGGTGCTTTTTCATGATAACTCTCCATGGTTATCAATATAATGACTCAGTCCGGCCAGGTGACTCCGTTCTTCAAGGGCAATTTTCAATAAGATGTCCTTTGCTCCCTGGTCCTCAGTTTGCGCTGCAGCCCGACTGTACAGATCCAACGCCTGAGCTTCAATAGCCATTGCCAGTGCAAGAATCTCCAGTTCAGAATTGAGATCGGTATTGTAAAGTTGCAAGTATTCGTCAGTTGTTAAACCACCCTCCATAACAGGCTCTGCAGTCTTTTGCAGAAATTCCGGGACAGTAGTTACAATACCCGTCACCTCCGAATACAAATCTACCAACCATTCCTGATGAATGATCTCAATATCCGCCAACTTTCCAAGCAGTTTTTTGGCCTCTTCTTTCTTCACCCGCAACTGCATCTGCATGTAAAAGTCACGTAATCCTTCTTCCAAGTTAAAACCGATGACAATAGCTTCTTGCACACTCAACTCTTTTGAAAAAAGATACATACCTGTATCTTCCGGGCCAACCGCCACTTCGCGCTGCCAGGCTTTTATTCCTCCAGAAAGATTGTAAACCTCTTCAAAACCATTTCCGGCCAGCATCTGCGCAGCAACCCTGCTGCGCCCGCCCGTTGCTCAGTAGACAACCAGAGGTTTTTTTCTATCGAGTTCACCAAACCGTTTATCTAGCTCACCCAACGGAATAAGCTTTGCTCCCGACATATGTCTGGCCTCATATTCTCTTGGTTGTCGAACATCAAGTAATACAACACCATCATCGGACTGTTTTGCTGAGAGTTTTTCCGCTTCTTCCCAGATTATGGAAGAAACAGGAGTGAGAAACTGCATCCATTTCATAATCTACCCCCTGGTTGAATATACTTTCTGTTTTTTCTATTTAACCACAATTGTGTTGTTTTTTATAGGCTCAAAAAGATATTCCAAACCGTTGACTTTTATCTCATACACTATGGCCAGCATCTCACCAAGTTTACCTTTTGGAAATCCTTTTTGGGCAAACCAGATCACATACGGCTCGGGGAGATCAACAAGCAACCAGCCTGCATATTTACCAAAAGGCATTTTCATGGCGGCCAGTTCAAGGAGTTGTCTGTGCTCTGGTATTATATTTTTCATATCCGTCCCTTCTGATTACCTGTTCCACAATTGTACAGATACCGAACCTGTGATATACAACAATACAGAGATCCATTTTACCAAATAACACTTTCAGATTCTTCAGAAATACTCAAAATGGCTGAAATATGATAGGAAAGGATACACTTTCAATCCAGGGTTGGTGTCAACGCTACCCTCTACTAAAAAAAATTATCGCCTACGAGGAAGTACTCTGGCTAAATCCCGCCACGGAAAACACTGATCTCGTCCTCAAGAAAACCGGCCTCGACAGTAATGCAACCCAGGATGCCTCAGACAGACTTGAACGATTCCGCCCTTACATCTCTTCTGTCTTTCCAGAAACACGGAAGCACAACGGATTGATAGAATCACCGCTTCTACCTATACCTACTATGCAAAAAGCCTTGATTCAGGATTCCTCCATCACCACTAAGAACAAACTCCTGCTCAAGTGTGACAATCTTTTACCAATATCGGGATCGGTAAAAGCCAGAGGTGGTATATACGAAGTACTCAAACATGCAGAACAGATCGCCATCACAAACAACCTTCTCATAAGAGATGATGATTACGCCGTTCTTACGGAACAAAGAATCAAAACAGTTTTGAGCAACCATTCTATAGCTGTCGGATCAACGGGCAACCTTGGGCTGAGTATCGGTATCATGGGAACACAGCTTGGATTTCAGGTAACAGTTCATATGTCAGCCGACGCCCGCCAATGGAAAAAAGATCTTCTACGCAAACATGGTGTTGACGTGATTGAATATGACACTGATTACAGCCAGGCGGTGGCTACGGGTCGCAAGCAGGCAAAGGGAGATTCAAGTTGTTATTTCATCGATGATGAAAACTCAATTGATCTTTTTCTTGGTTATGCGGTTGCCGCAAAAAGAGTAGAAAAACAGCTGGCAGATTTATCCATTACCGTAGACTCAAGCCATCCACTTTATGTCTATCTCCCGTGCGGTGTCGGCGGAGGTCCGGGAGGCATTACCTTTGGTCTCAAACAACTCTTTGGAAACAATGTGCATTGTTTTTTCGCCGAGCCAACCCACTCCCCCTGTATGCTTATCGGCCTGTACACGGGTTTACACGACAAGGTTTCGATCAGGGACTTTGGCCTTGATAATAAAACAGATGCCGATGGCCTCGCAGTCAGCCGGCCATCCGGTTTCATCGGGAAGACGATGGCGCCTCTTATTGATGGCGTTTTCACAGTAGATGATCAGGAGATGTATCGCACGCTCACACTTCTTGCCGATACAGAAGGAATTCGTATGGAACCATCGGCTCTTGCTGGAATGGTCGGAATAGGTAGAATCCTCTCTTCATCTGCCGCTCCCGACTATTCACAAATTGACGCCGCTACACACATCGTCTGGGGAACAGGTGGCAGTATGGTTCCTGAAAAAGAGATGAACCTATATTACCAAAAAGGGGCAGAAAAGAACACTGGTTCAACATCTGGATAGACTGACCATTCCAGACGAACCCAGAAAGAGCTTTCTCCTAAATCAATAAAATAAAAACAACATGCCCATCAAAATCATTAAAAATAATACCATTATGCCACTCCCCACCCGCATATAGTCTGCAGTTTTATAACCTCCAGGCTGCATGATAAGGGCATTTACCTGGTGTGTTGGCAGCATAAAAGTATTGATAGAGGCTACAGCAACAACCATTCCTGCAACTCTAGGATCACAGCCAACTTGAGAGGCCAGATTCATGGCCAGGGGAACGAGCAAAACAGTAGTACCAACGTTGGAAATAAACATGGCAAAAAAAGAACTCATCACAGCCAGAATCAGATAAAGAAACATGGTTGTAAGACTACCGACTTGCTGCAGAATCGAATTGGCCAGATAATCTGCTGCCCCAGTTTTTTCAAAAGCAACTCCCAGTGGAATAAGACCCGCGACTAGGAAAATAGTTTTCCACTCAACAGCCTTATACACCTCGTCAATGTGCATGACTTTGCCTATCACCAGGATCATCAAAGCTGCCAAACCTGCCACAGCCAACGCAAGATCAGTTCCCAGTGCAAGAGCTACAAAAACTGTCAAAGCAACCAGGGCCAGAGCAGCCTTGTTATCTCTGATTTTTTCCCCTCGCAGATTTTCGGTGTAAATTAAATCACTGTTTTCCTGCAAACTACGAAGGCTGTCCCATTTGCCATGGAGCAGGATGGTATCACCAGGCTTGAGGATAAGATCAACCAAATTGCTAATACAGGTGTTCTGCCCTTGTCTGACGGCCAACGGATTGATAAAATAGAGTTTTCTGAGTGCAAGCTCTGTCATTGTATGCCCGTTTAAAGTTGATCGAGAAGAGACAATACCTTCAACAACACCAAATTTCTCCGGTGATATTTCTTCTACAAAACACTCAAAATTATCCTGCGGCTGCCAACCTGTATCATTAACAATTTTCTGGAGAGAATCATCACGACATAACAAAAGGACAACGTCCCCGGGTTCTATCAAAGTTGTACCTTGAGGGGCATGAATCTTCTTACTTCCGTTATCTTGTGCCACTGCCAGAGTTGTGGCTGTATATTTTGATCGCAGATTTAGCTGAGCCAGGGTCTGTGCAGAAAAATCTTCAGGCACAACACATTCAAATCCTCTTCCCACTTCTTCACCGTACAGTTCACGCAATCTGGCACTGGCAACACCTCTTTCTTCACTTTCTTCACGTATCGGAAGCAACTTACAACCGATCAGCAAAAAATAGATCAAGGCCCCCACAACCATAGCAATCCCAATTGGTGTTGTGAAAAAAAGACCAAGCGGGACAAAATCTGCTCCGGATGGTGAATTTGTACCCCACCACTCTTTCATAATATCATTAAGAATAATAAGCGGTGTTGCACCTACCAAAGTGAGGTTTCCACCCATATTGGCACAAAACCCCATGGGCATGATAATTTTCGAAGCCGTAATTCCACTAAGCCTGGCGACTTTAAGAGCTGCAGGAAGCATCAGGGCAACGGCTCCAACATTGGACATAATACCAGAGGGAATTGCCACTGTTATTCCCAGCAGAGTAACTATCCTGGATTCGCTGGTACCGGCAACCTTCATAATTTTACCGGCAATTTTATTGACCACTCCGGTCTTATCAAGAGAGACACCAATAGTCATTACACATATAAGGACGACAACTGCGTTAGAACCCAGGCCGGCTATCGCCTCTTTACCGGAAAGAATACCAGTAAGGGGCAACAGAGTCATGACCAGCAGTCCAACAACATCCACTCGCAAGAGATTGAACACCAATAAGACAATGACCAGACCAAGAACAGCATACACAATGATCATTTCTTGGGTAAGAACAAGGGAATCCATAATAACCTCTTTGGGCTAACCTGACTCTTGGATAAGTCAGTTCGATTGAGACCAACACATAAGGCTGAGCTTTAAAAAACCAAGCTACTCTTTCAATGAGTCTTCTTTAATATAAAAAATTGAAATTACAACTCATTTCGATACGCTATTCTTTTTCATACCATGCTTCCAAACAAACGAAAATATGAGAAACATCTCATAGCGATGTGTATGCCCATCATGCATGAAAATCATCATACACCCCGCCTCAGAAATAATCAGAATGGGCTGAATCCCTTCTTCATCTGCAGCTTCCCGACTATTCACAAATTGACGCCACTACGCACATCATCAGGGGAACCTGTAGTAATATGGTTCCTGAAACAGAAATAAATCAATATTATAAAAAGGATCAGTTTGGACAAATGGTTACCTTGAAAAATTGAATCTTTTACAAGGTAACCATTTGTTACTAAAGGAAACTACACAGTAAATTTTTCAATAAGCGTTTTCAGAGCAGTTGACAATTTGCGCAGCTCTTCAGCATTATGCCGGACGTCACCGGTACCGGTTGAGATATCTCTGACAGACTGATTCACCTCGGAAATATCTGACGAGATCTGTTGAGATACAGTGGAGCTCTGGGCGACATTTTCCGCAACCTCACCAATACCTTCACCCGCTTGAACAATATTTGCGGTAAGCTCTGTCATGGTTGAGCTCTGTTCTTCCAAAGCTATGGCAATATCTGAAACTATGGTATCTATTTCTGTAATGATTTCAGATATTTTTTTAATACCATTTACTGTCACTTCGGTGGAATTCTGAATGCCGTCAATACGTTCTTTTATCTCACCGGTAGCATCTGCAGTTTGTTTCGCCAGATCTTTTATTTCATTAGCCACAACGGCAAAACCTTTACCTGCTTCACCTGCTCGTGCAGCTTCAATTGTGGCATTAAGAGCCAGTAAGTTTGTCTGGGCTGATATATCCGTTATCGTTTCAGTTACCTTGCCAATATCTACGGCAGCACTACCCAGCTCATCTACTTTACCAGAAATATCAGCGGCCTGCAGTACAGCATCTCCTGTGATCTTTTTTGCATTTGTGGTTGAAGTCTGAATTTCATCTACAGTTGAGCTGATCTCCTCTGTCGCGGTCGTCATCATATTGACATTTGCTGCAGCCTCTTCTGTTGCAGCAGCGACTGACGTCATTGTCGAGCTCATTTCTTCTGCCGCTGCTGCAACAGCATCAGCCCGCTCTGCAGAATCACTGGAACCAGCATCAATTTTCTCAGAAATTTTTGCCAGTCCGATGGAAGAATTATTGAGATTTGTGCTGTTGGTGTTTACATCCCTGACCAAAGTACGAACATTGGAGAAAAAAGAGTGCATATACGCACTGAGCTCAGCAAACTCATCCTGCACTGTACTCCGAAAGACGCCCTTGCATTCACTGCATGACGTATATTTCCCCTCAAGAATCATTGGGCACTGGATATGCTCCGCTGCAGAACCAGCCTCCTCCCAACAATACCCTGTTTTGCCATACATTGAGCAATCTTTCTTACCGCATTGAACAATTTCAGAGCAATTAACAGGGTCAATTGATGCCATATCAACACTCTGAGACAGATCGCCCCTGCTTGCGGACTCAAGTAAATTATTAAATTTTTTAATAGGCCGATCAATAAGCTTAACAAAGAGAAAATAGACAAAAACCTGAATAAAAACAAGCGCAATAAACCCGACAAGAACAGAGATCAAAGCACTTTTCCTGGCGGCCGCAAGAACATCCCCAATATCTTTTGGTATTGCCAGAACAGCAACAATACTTCCGGAAAAGTCACGTACAGGCATATAAGCAGTCAACAATTCCTTGCCATTTTTCGTTACGCGTTTGACTGTAATATCCTTTTTCCCGCTCATAATCTTTCTTAGAAAAGGATACTTTTTTTCAGGGATAGTCAAAGAATGGGTTCTAGCCTGATATCGAAACCCCTCTTTTTCAGCAACAATTAAGGAAATTTCAACATGATAATTCGCTTTCAGTTTCTTAAGCAGTTTATCATTTATCGGCATACCGAATTCCACAGAACCAGCATGTTTTTTATTCAAATACTTCACTGGGGTAACAGCTCTGATCGATAATCCGGCAACTCCTTTTTCAATACCAACGGCATCTTGGTGTGTTTTATTAACCTGGACAACTGTTTTTCTGAAACCAGACAGATCATCACCAAATTTTTCCGGTTTTTGCAGTCGCAAAAAAGAGGTCGCTGGTTCTAAATGAAAATGAAAAACATTAAGGTCAATAATTTTTTTCAACCCTGCATATAAAGGTGCCGCAACCGCCTGAAGATCATCTCTGCTCTGAAACATTAAATTATCTTGAACAGACGGCATTCCGGCAACAGTATGTGCAAGAAGACGTAACTGTTCCGCTTTTTCAGAGGTCAGTATATACAAGACCTGAGTGATTGTTGCGGTTAACTCGTGCTCAAGCCTTGTGGTTGCATTGTTCAATGTTGCCCGATAGGATAAAATACTGGGTATAGCGATCAATAGGGTAATCAATACCCCAAGAATCACCAGCAACTTCGTTTTTACCTTTACGGGAACAACTGTTTTCAGTAAGGCAAACATATATTTTCTCCGGTATATTAAATAATTTAAACAAAGTTACCCTCGGCTGAAAAAAGTTTATCACATCTCTTTTCAAATAGAAAATATTTCTCACAGAATTTGCATTTTCACTCAACAACGGTATAGAATTACGAAATATTACACTAATAATTGACAAGGGCTTGCCATGAAAACACTCTCTTTTTTCCTCACCTTTATATGCACCTTCATTATACCTCTAACCATTTCTGCCAATGCTTCCCTGCCTGATCTTTTTGAAAAGGTCAACCCGGCTGTGGTTGACATCCAATCCATCTCTGTTCAGAAAGTGGCTGTCTCTGAGACAGAATCCACATCCATAGCTGTTGGCAATGATGGCTCCGGCGTTTTAATAGATGATCAAGGAACAATACTTACTGCCTCCCATGTGGTGCAAACGGCCGAAAAATTAACAGTCAAATTACTCGACGGTCGTGAACTGCCTGCATCTGTAGTCTCATCGGCAAACTGGGGGGACATCGCCCTTATAAAACTTGACCAGGTTGTCGACCTTCCCGAACCAGCCATTCTAGCAAACTCGGATAAAGTACGAATAGGTGAAAAAGTTTTTGTTGTAGGATCGCCCTTTGGCTTCAGCCATTCCCTCAGCGTAGGCTATATCAGCTCCCGCTTTCAGGCTAGTGCCATGGTCGGAACCGGTACCATGGAAGTTTTCCAGACAGATGCGGCAATGAACCCAGGCAACTCCGGAGGGCCGCTTTTCAACATGAATGGTGAAGTCATTGGCATTGCCAGCCACATACGAACAACAGCAGGTGGCTTTAATGGTCTAGCCTTTGCTGTCACAACAAATCAGATCAGAACTCTCCTGGAAAAAACCAGCTCCTGGTCCGGTATAGAAGGTAAAATTGTCAGTGGTCAACTGGCTCAACTACTCAATATTCCTCAGGAAGCTGGATACCTTGTTAAACGGGTTGCTTCAAACTCATGGGGAGGACAAATTGGCCTGCAACCCAGTACGGTACAAGCCACAATCGGAGAAGAAACAGTAAGTATTGGTGGCGATATAATTCTTAAGATAGGAACTATGGTGGTCACTCAAGATCCGGACTTTTTCCAAAAATTCACAGATTATCTTTTCAATGAAACTCAGGCCGGAAAGTCATTAAATGTAGAAATACTACGTGAAGGGAGTGTCATTACACTATCTGCACAATAAATAACGAATCAAATGAAACAGTTCATCACGGCCTTGGCCTTTCTCATATTATCTACAACCACCTTCTGCTCTGCAGCTGAATCGAATTTTCCACAACCTGTTGACGATAAACTCGTGTTACTCTCCCTCAGCGAAAAAACAGCGAGCCAAACAAAACTGGAACAAGATGAGCTGCAAGGAGTGATCGGCTGGATGAACAGAGATATCCTCAATCGAATGCGACAGGAAGGTTTTGTTACTTCATTTATCAAAGATTTGAAAGAGTATTCCAGTACAATGGGTACTCTCACAATACTCGACGTCATCTATTTCAACTCAGCCCATAGTAACAGGGCAAAAGGACCTTTCTCACTTGAGATCAACTATAAACTCCTCGACAGAAGAGGAGCCATACTCGCTGAATGGACTGATGGTGCGGATTCAAAAAGGGGTGGAACATATTGTGCCCGTGCTCTTAACAAACGGGCAATGGAAAAAATCAGCAAACTGCTCAAACATGGGCTTACCCCTAAAAATTAACGCTTTAGCGAACAATCCAGGAACAAGCCTGACAACGCTGAAGAGAGCACAGCATCATTCTGTTTCGGTTGCAGTTTGCTCATTTCTACGCTTATTAGTAAATGCAAAGCGAATAAAAGAAGAAAAGTTTTTTAAGAACCTGAGCCAGCTATCAGGGGATTTCCAGATCATTGTGACATAACCCCACAGCACCCGCGGCCGCTGAAAATGTGAACGATAAAAATCAATAAACAGCTCTTCGAGCCGCTCACGTTTCATGCCCTTTGGAATAAACTGAAACTGCATGCAGTCCATT